>Ga0226835_1000198_pt1 | contig 100988 bp, 86 predicted proteins | sample LAC_MetaG_1_FD_163627 | JGI IMG/M metagenome (GOLD analysis project Ga0226835, IMG submission 163627) | Anaerobic ammonium oxidizing microbial communities from anammox membrane bioreactor (MBR) in UC Berkley, California, United States -... | ecosystem: Engineered > Bioreactor > Anaerobic >... | reverse complement strand
CCCGGCTCGGCCCCCCGGACAGGGCCGCCTCCCCGCCCACCGGGGCCGCCAGGCCCGGCACGACGGGCCCAGCGGTTCCCACCTCCGACGCAGGAGCGCTGCCTCTTACCCGCTCGTCCCAGGCCCCTCCCCTGGAGACGGGAAACGCACCGTGACCACCGTGTGGATGCCCCCCCGCAGCCGGTAGTCCAGCGTCACCTGCATCTCCACCGGCTGGCAGGCCCGCACCAGGTCTTCGAGGATGCGGTTGACAGCGTGTTCCTGGTAGATCCCCACGGAGCGGAACGAGGTCAGGTAATACTTGACCGACTTCAACTCCAGACACACGTCGCGGGGGACATAGCGAACCGTCAGGGTGCCGAAGTCGGGCAGGCCCGAGTACGGACACACGCACGACCACTCGTCGGTGGAGATCACCACTTCGGCCCGCCGTCCACGGTACTCGTACGGAAAGGTCTCCAGCACCTCACGGGTGACGGCCTCCACCCCCAGAAACTGGAAAGTGCGCCCTTCAGCATGCACCATGCCTCACCTCCTTCGCTCGTCGGCGACCGCTGCCTCGCCGCCGCGCCCATGCCCGGAGGGTTCACCCCCGGTTTCACCGGCGTGCCTCCGTCTCTGCTTGCGACCTGCCATCGTCCCCCGCCCTGCGGGCGATCGCCAGCACGGAGAGTCCGAACGTCACCGGCAGGCCCGCCAGTGCCGGAGCGACGAATAGCCATCGCAGGGCGCGGTTGAGCGCAGCCGGCGGTACGCGGTCCTCCAACCGTTCGCCGATGCGACTGATATGCAGGGCATCTTGCAGACGGCGCAGCACCAGCGCCGGCACGAGTGCCACCGTATTCACGTAGGCCGCCCGGATTTCCACCGCCCCGGCCCTCTCCAGCAGCGCTCGTATCCCCCGCCGGCGATAGCGCCGCCGGTGCTGCAGGGCCACGTCCCAGCCGCTCCACAGGGCGGGAAAGGCGGGCGCGGTGAGCACCATCACCCCGCCGGGCTTGAGCACCCTCAGGAACTCCCGCACTGCCGCCAGGTCATCCTCCAGGTGCTCGACCACATCGAGGGCCGTGACGGCATCCGCCACCCCATCGGCCAGAGCCAGCTGCTCGGCGCGACCGGCCACGACCTGACGCCGGCCCAGTCGGCGAACCAGCCCCGCCACCGCCACCAGCGCGTCAACGGCCAACACCCTCACCCGCGGTTGCAGCTCCGCGGCAAAGAGCCCCGTGCCGGCCCCCACGTCCACCACCAGCCGCGAGGGCGTCAGCACTCCCAGGCGGTCGAGCAAACGTCGCACCATCTCGCGCTTGCCGCTGTAGAACCAGTGCTCGGCCTCCACCGCGGCAAGCGCTTGCAACTCCTCCGGACTCATCGCGCGCCGCCCTCCCCCCGCCACTACCGCGCATCCTAGCAGCCCAGGGAGCGAGTTCCCACCTCGGCGGCATCAGATAATCAGCCACGGCGCACGTCCCACCCCACCCAAGCGCCGGGAGTCGGGCGGGCGTGCCCCCCTTTCGAGCCCGGGGGAGGAAGCGCTACGCTTGAACCGGCATGAGCGCCGTGGCACGCCTGGCGTGGCGCCAGCTCCGGGCGGCACCCCGCCCCGTGGCCCTCACCGTCGCAGGGGTGGCGGTGGGGGTGGCCGTGTTCACCTTCACGGTCTCCATGATGGATGGTCTGGTGGTCTTCTTCTCGGAGCGCATCCTCAAGATCTCCCCCACCCTCACGGTGATGCCCGAGCGTCTGGAGGCGGCCCCGGGGCGGCAGGCGTTGCAGCGAGGCGGCGCCGACGAGGTGCTGTTGCTGTCGCGCCCGGCGGTCCCCGACCAGCGCCCCACCCTGCGCGGCGCCCAGGGTCTGGCCACCCAGCTCGCCGCCCTGCCCGGCATCGGGGGAGTGTCGCTGCTCGCCGCCACACCGGCGGTCCTGGCCTTCGGCGCCGTCCCCGAGGGCGCCGCACTCATGGGGATCGACCCAGCCGCCGAAAAGCAGGTCACCGAGCTCTGGCGGCTGGTGGCGCGGGGAAGCTGGGACGCCCTGATCGCCCGCCGCGATGGGGTGATCCTCGGCGTTGGCCTGGCGGAGCGCCTGGGTGCCGACGTGGGTGACCGGCTGCTGGTTTCCGGGGAGGGCGCAGCGGCGAAGGATCTCGAGGTGGTGGGGATCCTCTCCGCCGGAGTGGGCGCCCTCGATGAGGCGACCGCCCTGGTCCACCTGTCGGTGGCCCAGGGGCTGGCTGGCTGGGGCAGCGACGAGGTCAGCGAGATTCGCCTGCGGACCGACGAGTTCACGGATCTCGAGCCCCTGCGTCGCCGGGCCCGGGGCACCGTCGGCTACCGCGTGGACACCTGGCAGGAGTCCAACCGCGCCGCCCTGCAGCTCTTCCGCACCATCGGCTTGACCACCTACCTCCTGACCGGCTTCGTCCTGGTAGTTGCTGGCCTGGGCATTGGCAATCGCCTGGCCACCATGATCCTGGACCGGGAGCGCGACATCGCCATCCTGCGCGCCTGTGGCTTCTCGCGCCCGGCGCTGCGGGGAGTCGTCCTGCTCCAGGGGCTGCTGATGGGATTCGCCGGGGCGCTGGCGGGGTGTCTGGTGGCCGCCCTGGGGATCCTGTATTTCCAGACCTTCCCCATTCGCTTCGCGGCCCGGGAGGGGGCGGCGCTGGCCTACACCGAGCTGTACCTGGCCAATGACCCCCGTTACTACCTGTTGATCGCCGTGGTGGCGGTGCTGATTTCCTTGCTGGCGGCGCTGTTGGCGGTTCGCCGGGCGGTGCGGGTGGCGCCCGTGGAGGTGCTCCGTGGGGTGGCGTGAACCGGGTTCCGTCCCCCCCCGGGAGCCCGGGGAAAACGCCCCCGTCCTCCAGGCCACCGACCTGGTGAGGCGGCTGGGCAGCGGGGCGGCGGCGCGGGAGGTGCTGCGGGGGGTCGACCTCACCCTGCACGCGGGCGAATTCGCCGCCCTCACTGGCCCTTCTGGCTCGGGGAAGTCCACTTTGCTTTATCTCTTGGGGGGACTCGACCGTCCCGACCGCGGCGAGGTGCGCATCGCCGGCACGCCGTTGTCGGCGGTGCGCGACGACGACCTCGCCAGGCTACGCAATCGGCTGGTGGGTTTCGTCTACCAGTTTCACTTCCTGTTGCCTGAGTTTTCCGCCCTCGACAACGTCCTCATGCCGTTGTGGGCTCGCGGCGGAGGTCGCTCCCGGGCGGACCGCGCCTGGGGAACGGAGCTCCTGGAGTGGATGGGGCTGGGCGACAAGACCGGCAAACTGCCCCGGGAGCTGTCGGGCGGTGAGCAACAGCGGGTGGCGGTGGCCCGCGCTCTGGTGAATCGGCCGCAGCTACTGCTCGCTGACGAACCCACCGGCAACCTGGACTCGCTCAATGCCCAGGCGGTGTATCAGCTGTTTCGCCGTCTCCACCAGGAGCAGGGGCAGACGATCCTGGTGGTGACTCACGACCCGCGCTGGGCGGCGGCCTCGGACCGGGTCCTGCGGCTGCTGGACGGGCGCATCGTCGCCGACGAGCGCCGCCCCCCGGGGCCCGCGGCCCACGACAACGAGGGGTTTGACCGAGGAGGGAGCTGATGCGGCGATGGCTGGTGTTGCTGCTGATCCTCGCGGCGCTGGCGAGCGTCGTCGGGAGGGTGGTGTGGAAGCGCCTGCAAGGCGTGGAGGTCAGCCTGGTCACGGTAACGCCCGGGAGAGTGGTGGAGGCGGTGTACGCCACCGGGCGCCTGGATACGGACCAGCGCGCCACCGTGCGGGCTCGCCGTGCAGGACCGCTCGTTGCCCTCCTGGTCGGCCCCGGCGAGCGGGTATCCGCTGGCCAGCTGCTGGCTCGCCAGGACGACGCCGAGGCGCGGCTGGCGGTGACCCGCGCCGAGCGGGAGTGGTCCGCCGCCTCCGCCGCTTTGCTGCAAGCCCGGGACGCCGCCATGCGAGCCGAGGAGCTACACCGCGCCGGGTTGCTGCCGGAGAATGAATGGATTCGCGAGCGCGAGCGCGCCCACGAGCTGGGTCAGCGCACCCAGGCGCTGGCCGCCGCGGTGGCGCTGGCCCAGGAGCAGGCCCGCTGGGTGGAACTGCGCGCCCCCATCGCCGGAGCCATCAGCGCCCTGCACCGGCGCAGCGGCGACGTCCTGCGCGAGGGGGATGACGTGCTCTCCATCGTCGACCTCACCCGCGCCTATCTGCGCGTGGCGGTGGACGAGCGGGACCTGGGACGGGTTCAACCCGGCCTGCCCGCGCGCCTGGTCTTCGACGCCTTTCCCGATCTCGTCTTGACCGGGGCCGTGTGGCGGGTCGTGCCAGCGGTGGACCGGCTCACCAAGTCGGCGGACGTGCTGGTGACCCTCCCCCCCGACCCCCCGCCGCTCCAGCTGGATCTGACCGCCACCGTCAACATCGTGACCGCCGAGCTCGCTGGCGTTCCTGTCCTTCCCCGCGACGCCCTGCGAGGCGCCGGGCGCGAGCGAGCGGTGCTGCGGGTATCCCCCCAGGGCCGGGCGGTGGCGGTCAAGGTAGAGGTGGGAGCCTGCGACCCCACCCACTGCCACATCCTCGCCGGGGTGAACACCGGTGATGAGGTGATCGCGGCAGCGGACACCGTCCCCGAGGGTGTGCGGGTGCGACGGCGGTGATCCCCCACCTGGCCATTGCCGAGGCGCAGCTGCGCGGGCGCCCGCGCCAGTCGGCCATTGCCCTGGCCTCGGTGGCGGTGGGCACGGCCATGCTCATCGTCACCCTCTCCCTCACCACCGGCCTGTCCGAGGACTTCATCGCCAAGTCGGTGGAGACGTCACCCCACGTGGAGGTCCTGCCCCGCCGGCCGGCCGCCCTGCAGCGCCGAGAGCTGCGGCAGGACGAGGCCGTGTACGCGCTGCGCCGCCACCACGTCCCGGACGAGAAGCGCACGGTGCGCCCCCTGGCCCGGGTGCTGGCGCAGGCGCAGGCTATCCCCGGCGTTCTCCTCGCCACCCCGGCGGTCGAGGCCCAGGCGGTGCTGTCCTTCGGCACGGTGCGGCGGGCTGTGCTGGTGACCGGGGTATTGCCCGAGGAGGAAGCCGCCTTGACCGTGCTGGACGAGCGGGTGGCCCGCGGCAGCTGGTCGGAGCTGCTGCGCACCCGCGATGGGGTGGCCCTGGGTGGCCAGCTGGCCCGTTCGCTGGGCGTCGACGTGGGGGCGCAGCTGCAGGCGGCAAGCCCGGCGGGGGGGCTGGTGCCCCTGCGGGTGGTGGCGGTGGTGGAGTCGGGGCTCGCCACCGTGGACCGCGGGCTGGCCATGGTCCACCTGGACCGCGCCCAGGCCCTCGCCGGTCTGCCCGGTGACCAGGTCACCAGCGTGCGCCTGCGTCTGGCGGACCCCCGCCAGGCGGACCGCGTCGCCCGCCTCGCCGAGGACTCGCTGGGGTACGTGTGCCGTTCCTGGCAGCAGCGCTCGGCCGCCCAGGCGGAGGCCTTCGCACGGCAGAATCTCATCACCCAGGTGCTGGTGTTCTTCACCGTGCTGGTGGCCGCCTTCGGGGTGGCCAACGTGCTGGTGCAGCTGGTTTCCGACAAGCGCCGCGACATCGCCATCCTGCGCGCCGCCGGGTTCTCCCGCCACGACATCGGGGTGATCTTTCTCCACCAGGGGGTGTTGCTGGGACTGCTGGGGGCCGCCCTGGGGTGGCTGGGGGGGGCGGCCCTCATCCGGGTAGTGGCCCGCCTGCCGGTGGATTTCGGCGAGGCGGCGCTGCTGCGCAACGAGCACCTGCGCATGGCCGAGTACCCCTGGTTCTACCTCCTGGCGCTGGCCATTTCCCTGGTGGTGTGCGCCCTCGCCGCCGTGCAGCCGGCCCGCCGCGCCGCCTCCCTGGCGCCCACCGAGATCCTGCGCGGTGAGCGTTAGGCTGCCTCCACGCTCACCGTGACATAGGGGTCCACCGCCGCCTTGTCGACCAGCGCCGGCCAGTAGGCCACCACCTCCTGCACCTTGGGTCGCCCACCGGCAAACCCGGTCACCCCGGGCGGGCCCGAGGTAATGAGCGGCGCCAGCTCCAGGGTGAAGCGCGACACCGCCGCCCGATCCTTGCCCCGAACCCCCAGGCGCAGCACCACCTCGGGCAGATCGGCGGGCGGCACCGCCACCCCCGGGTGACACACCCCCGTGCCCAGCAGTTCCACCACCCGGTCCTCGGGCGGGAAGGTCACCCCGGCGCGAGCCAAACGCCGCCACACGATGTCCGCGCACAGGCGGGCCTTCTCCTCCGCCCGCGGACCCGAGACCACCAGCTGCCCCACCGCCTTGAAGGCGTCGTGAAAGGACGCCGATACCTTGTAGGTGTCCGTGGCCGGACCGCCCCGGGCCCCCCGCACCCGCACCCGGTCCGCCCCCTCCTGCTCCAGGTGCACCGAAGCGAAATCGGCGACGCCATCAGGGGTGATGTAGCGGCGTGGATCCCCCATCTCGTACAGCAGCTGCTCGGACACCGTGCCGATCGACACCAACCCGCCCGTACCCGGATGCTTGGTGACCACGAAAGAGCCGTCCTCCTCGCACTCCACGATGGGGTAACCCACGTCCCAGAGTGCCGGGACCTCCCACCAGCGCGAGTAGTTGCCGCCGGTCACCTGGGCGCCGCACTCGATCAGGTGGCCGGCAATGGTGCCCGCCGCCAGGCGGTCCCAATCGTCCACCGCCCACCCGAACTCGTGGATGAGGGGCCCCAGCGCCAGCGAGGTGTCGGTGATGCGCCCGGCCAGCACGATCTGCGCCCCCGCCGCCAGCGCCGCCGCCACCGGCCGCGCCCCCAGGTAGGCGTTGGCGGAAAGGATCTTGTTGTGCTCCACCTGGCACAGCTGCTCACCGGTTTCCATGTGCACCAGGTGATGCCCGGCCCGGCACAGCTCGCCCAGGCGCGGCAGCAGATCGTCCCCCTCCACGATCCCCACCACGAGGCCGCGAAAGCCCATCTCCCGCGCCACCTTCAGCACCTCGTCCCGGCATGCGGCCGGATTGAGGCCACCGGCGTTGGTGATTACCCTCACCCGGCCGGCCACGATCTCCGGCAGGGCCCGCCGCAGGAAGGCGATGAAGTCGGTGGCGTACCCCTTGCCGGGGTCGCGCAGGCGCTGGCGCATCATGATGGAAAGCGTCACCTCGGCCAGGTAGTCGAGCCCCAGGTAGTCCAAGGGCCCGCCGTGGAGCAGGTTCACCGCCGCGTCCGGGGAGTCCCCCCAGAACCCCTGGCCGTTGCCGATGCGTACGACCCGTCCCATGAATCCCCCCTTGTCGCGGTGATTGTACGCAACCGCGCCACCAGCGAGGGGCCTGTGGTACCCTCCCCGATCGGGGGTGGGAGTGCAGCAGCACGTCAGGCACGTCCTCGCCGGTTTCCACGAACTCACCTTGAAAGGCGCGCACCGCGGCAAGTTCGAACGCGTCCTGCTGCGCAACGTCAGGCGGGCGCTGGCCGGGCTTCCGGTGGCGGACATCGCCCTCCCCGCCCGGGTCACCGTTCGCTTCGCCGAGGACATGCCCTGGCCGGTCGTCCTCGAGCGCCTGCGCACCGTCTTCGGGCTGAACGTGCTGTGGCCCGTAACCCACACTGGCCACACCTTCGACGAGCTGGCGGATTACTGCCGCGCCCACGCCGCCTCTCTCGCCACCGGCCACACCTTCGCCGTGCGCTGCCGCCGCTCCAACAAGCGCTTTCCCCTCACCTCGGAGGAGATCCAGCGCCGCCTGGGCAAGATCCTGGAAGAGTGCACCGGGATGGGGGTGAACCTCGCGAGCCCCGAGGTCACGATCCGGGTCATCGTGCAGGACGACGGGATCTACCTGGTCCTGGCGCGGGTTCCCGGGCCGGGCGGGCTCCCCGTGGGGAGCTCGGGGCGGGTGCTGGTGCTGCTGTCGGGGGGCATCGACTCACCGGTCGCCGCCTACCTGGCCCTCAAGCGGGGAGTCACCGCCCACTTCATTCACTTTCACTCTGTCCCCTACGTGGGGGACGCCTCGGTACGCAAGGTCGAGGAAATCGTCGCCCTCCTCAACCGCCACCAGGGCCCGTCGCGCCTGGCCGTCGTGCCCTTTGGCGAGTGTCAGAAGGAGATCGTCGCCTCCTGCCCGGAGGCGCTGCGGGTGGTGCTGTACCGACGCATGATGGTGCGGGTGGCCGAGCGGGTGGCCCGGCGCTGGCGCTGTCAGGCGCTCGTTACGGGCGAGTCGCTGAACCAGGTCGCCTCCCAGACCCTGCCCAACCTGGCGGCCATCGACCGCCTCGCTCGCATGCCCATCCTGCGGCCCCTCATCAGCCTGGACAAGCAAGAGATCGTTGACCTGGCCGAGCGCATCGGTACCTACGAGGTGTCCATCCTTCCCCACCCCGACTGCTGCTCCTTCCTCCAGCCGCGCCACCCCACCACCGGCATCAGCGCCGCCGCCTGCGCTGCCGCCGAGGCCAGCGTGGACGTCGACCGGTGGGCCCGGGAGGTGCAGCGGCAAGCTCAGGTCGTTCACCTCGATCCGGCCCCCTGGCCCACTCCCATGAACCTGACCCCACCCGAGTCTGCGCCATGACCCGGCCCCTCTCCCGCAAGGAGTTTTTTCGCCAGCTCCTGGGGATGGGGCGAGGGGACGACGAGCGAGTTCGCGGCACCCCCCCTCCCAGGCCGACCATGCTCCTGCGCCCGCCGGGGGCGATCCAGCCCGATGACCGCTACCTGGAGGTCTGCACCGGCTGCAACGCCTGCGCCGAGGCCTGCCCGAAGGGCGCCATCCGCCTCGAGGTCTCGCCTCAGGACCGGCAGCGCCGCATCGCCGTTCTGGAGGTGGGGCGCACCCCCTGCGTGCTGTGCGAGACCGTCCCCTGCGCTGCCGCCTGCCCCGATGGCGCGCTCCTCCCCCCCGGCTCGCCGCGCCAGGTGCGCATCGGCGTGGCCCAGGTGGACCCGCGCCTGTGCCGCACCTTCCTCGGCGAAGGGTGCGACGTGTGCGTCCGCGTCTGCCCCTACCCCGGCGAGGCCATCCGCATGGTCGGCCACCGCCCGGTGGTCATGCCCGCGGTCTGTACCGGCTGCGGCCTGTGCGAGGCCGCCTGCCCGGAGCGCCCGGTGGCCATCGTGGTGTACCCGGAGCGCGACCTGGTCCCCGGCCTGCGCATCCCCAAGGCCTGGGGCCCCGCCGGCTAGACGGCGAGCGGCAGACCCCTGGGACAGAGAAAAATCGCGAAAAAGGCTATACCAGGTACCCCCGGAAAAGCAGGTTCAACTCGGCGGCCTGCTGCATCAGGCGCTGGTAGAGATCGGCCACTGCCCGCTGCACGTCGGCGGCGGACGGCCGCCCGGCGGGGAGAAGCGCCTCAGGGCCCCGCGCCGGACAGCCGAAGTAGAGGCCGTCCAGGAAGACGCTGGCCGGAAACTCGGCCCCCGAGAGCAGACGCGGCAGGGTGAGCCCCACCGAGGAGACGCCGGGACCCACGTAGGGGAGAAAGCCCAGGCCCCGCACCAGGTAGTTCCACTCCCGGGCGGCCCGGGTCAGCACCTCGCTGCGCTGCAGCGACGGCCGGTCCAGGTCGTCGAAGGCCAGCACCTCGGTGCTGTGAGGGCCGAACGCCGCCCCGCGAGCGGCCACCTGGGCCTGCCACCCCTCCCGCCGTGCCGCGGCCAGGGCCCGCCCCCACATCACTCCCAGCCCCAGACCGGCGATGCGCTCCGGGGCCAGGCCGGTGCCGGTGAAGTGGCCGGCGCCGTCGCTGTTGGAGTCCACGAACGCCGCCTGGGCGAGCCAGTCCACCGGATCGGAGACCACCAGGAACAGGCCCGGGAAGTTGGCCGCCCGCGCTTGCTCGAGAAACCCCTTGAGCAGCGCCCGGTTGGGCGCCAGCTGCACCAGCCGCACGTCGCCGGTGGTGCCCAGGGGCGGCACCCCGGTGGTGGCCACGAAGAGGAACAGGTCGCACTCGTTGAAGAGCTGCTCGGGGCTGGTCAGGCGAACCCTGGGAAGGAGTTCGTGCTCCCGCCAGACGGCAATGGAGGACAGCTCGAGAAACCAGCGCTCCAGGTTGGCGCCGTCCACGTCGTAGACCAGCAGCTCCCGCACCCCCGACACCCGCGTGGGCGTGGCCGCCAGGTGGGTGGCCGCCACCCCCCCCACCCTCCCCAATCCGGCGATGGCCACCACCACGCCGTCCTCCGGCACCGGCCGGGCCAGGTGCTCCAGGTAGCGCAGAACCCCCGGTGCCGAGGCCAGAAAGCTCCAGCGCTCCCCCGCCGCGGGCGGCTGCCACAGGCCGGCGCACCCCGGCTGCGGCGTCCAGCCGGGCGGCGCCACCCAGGGCTCGCGCCGGGGATCGCCGCTGCGGGGCTCCAGCACGATCTCGGGCGTTGGCAGCGCCGCGGGGCGCGGCCCCCAGCCCAGCCGCTCCGCGGTGATGGGGTCGCCCAGGATGGCGGCACGCCCGTGGCCGTAAAGGGTCATCGCCCGCTCCAGCGAGTGCGGTGGGCCTCGTGGGTCTCCGGGTGCAGGCGGGCCAGGGCGCGCAGATCCTCCGCCAGCAGCTGACTGGGCAGGCGATCGCGGGGAGGCTCGAACCCCTCCGGCATGGGCGGGCAGCGCGGGATGCGCACCACCGCCCCCATCTCCGGCAGGCTCAGAAAGCGCCCCTCGGTCGCCCGGAAGAGTTCTTCGATGGACACCAGCAGGCGCCGGGTCAACTCCAGCGCCAGGCGTGAGAAGTCCAGAGCTCCCTCGCGGTCCAGCCCCAGGGGGTGGGGATCGTGGTAGGGCAGGCAGTCGTTGAGGGAAGGCAGCAGCGAGCCGGTCTGCATGTGGGAGCGGCCCAGAATGTTCCATCCTCCGATGAAGGGCGCCACGGCGCTCTCCCGCAACACCCCGCGCCAGCGCGGAACGATGGTCCCGCAGCGATGCCGGATTCCCTTCAGGTGCAGGGTGGCGTGCACCGAGGCCGACGTCAGGCCCACCAGCACCTCCCGCAACCGCACGCCGGCGGCTCTGGCCGCCTCCGCCACCGCCAAGAGCGGCTCCACCTCGATGAGGATGGGGGCGAGGAGCAGTGCATCCCTGCCCAGGGAACGGGCGGTGTGGAGCTGCAGCTCCAGTGACGGACTGCCGGGCGCCGGGTGGGTGCCGGCCTCGTACCCCTCCCAGGTGAGGAAGCGCTCCAGCTCCAGGGCGATGGTGGGGTACTCCCCGACCAGGTCGCGGACGAAGAAGGTGCCCAGGCCGAGCACCACCCAACCGCTACCCTCCCTCGCCAGGCGCTCCCGCGCCCACGCCGCCACCTCCCGCTTGACCTCTCGCTCCTGCACCTGTAGAAGGGCGGCGCCGGGGTGTCGGGCACCGAAAAAGGAGGCGATGGCGCGCCGGTTCTCCTCGATCACCCGCCGCACTGTTGGTGCCTCACCGTAATGGGGCTGCAGGACGAATCCCATGTCCCACAGCAGCAGGAGCGGGTCGGTGAGGGACACCGCCGCCCACCGCAGCCCCCCAGCCTCGCCGCCCGTCTCCTCGGCCAGCCATGAAGCGCCAGCCTGAACAAGAGCAGCCTCCAGCGCCTCGGCGTCGTCTGGGGTCAGCCCGAAGAGGGCGAACAGCAGGCCGCCGTCCATCCAGCGCGCCATGGCCTTGGCGAGCAGAGGGGTGATGGCAGCGCACTCGGCCAGCGGCCGGTCGGCGGCCACAGCGGTGATCAGCGCCCCCCGCCCCAGCAGGCGCCCATCGAGATGAGGGGTGAGCCGGCGATCATTCACCGCCACCGGCAGTTCGGCCGCCGGCACCTCGGTCCAGCTGAGGGCCGCCAGCGGCCGACCACTCTCCCCTTCCCGCAGCACCAGAGTCTCGCTGCGGCCGCGGGATCGCCGCCCGCCAGCGGAAAGGGTCTCCAGCCGCGCCACATGCCCCAGCGCCTCCGGGATGTGGTCACCGACGATCACCTCGAGCTGCAGGCGAGGCATATTGACGGTCTCTTTGGCCGACGGGAAGTTGAGGTAGAGCTGGCGCTCGGAGAGGATGCGCGCCACCAGCGGATCGCACATCGCCTCCAGTGCCTCCCGCCGACGCAACGCCTGGCGCACCGAGGTGGAGGAGACCGCCGAGACCCGGGGGGACACGGTCGCCACCTCCACCCCGGCGCGAAAGAGGGGCAAGCGGGCGCGCCAGGCGGCGGAGGCCAGGTCCGGGCGATGAATGACGATGTGGGGGATGTCCCATACCGCCGACTCGGCGCTGCGGTAGGCCGACGCGCTCTCCAGGACGTCGCTGCCCACAACCAGCTTGACCGGCCGGCCGCGCAGCCGGCGAGGAAGGGAGGCCAGACTCGCCCTTCGGGCAATGTTGATGGGCGGCTCGATGGGCGAAAGAAACGCCTCGGGCAGCGGCGCCAGCGCCCGCCATGCCAGCTCCTGGCGGATGCGGCGGGGCTGGGCGTGCTTGCGCCAGGAGTAGTCATCCACCTGCACCAGCACCTCGTCGACGAACTTCAAGGCCTGCGCCGTGACTTCGGCGTGCCCTATGGTGAAGGGATCGAACGTCCCCGGCATCAACGCCACCGACGGGCGGGCCGGGAAGCGGGGCCGCGGGCGGGCCCGGTGGAGGGCATGGTCCAGGTGGTTGAGGGCGGAGGCGACCAGGAAAAACCGGCCGCGGTCACCCGGAGTGTGGGCCACCAACGCCAGGAACTGCTTGGTGGTGAGGGCCAGCAGCCGCGTGAGGCGGTCATCGCCGCTGGCCTTGTTGAGCAGGCGGTCCAGCACCATGGCCACCTGGGCCAGAGCCTCATGGACGGTGGAGGCGCGCTCCTCCGCCAGTGCTCCCATGAGGATGCCGGCCAGGCGGCGCAGGGTGCGGCGGTCCAGCTGCTCCCGCCGCACCTGCAGCAGTAGCCAGCCCGAGGTCTGCAGCAGCAGTCGCTGCAGTGCTTCGGAACCCCGACGCGCATCTACCTCGATGTCATCGAGGATTTCAACGAACTCCTGCTCGGGCAAGCTGGCAATGACCGCCGCCAGAAAGCGCGGGATGTATCGTGTCACCGCCTCCACATCCAGCTGCAGCGAACGCAGCAGCTCCACCGCCAGGTCGTTGCGCTGCTGCACCGACAGCTGCGGTGCCAGCTCCAGCAGACAGCGGCCGGCGTGGAAGCGCGCCCCCTCGACGCGGCTCACTTTCAAGATGTTGGCCAGGTGAAACGCCACCTCGTTGGCGAAGTGCGTCTCGGGGTCCTCACCTCGGGCCATCCGCTCCCGCGCCCGGGCGAGCAAGTAGTCGCAGTTGATCTTCTTTTCCACCCAGCCGACGCGGCTCTTGAGGTTGCGCAGCATCACCTCGCGCACCGCCCCCCGCCCCCCCTCCCGCAGCTCTCGGCAGCGCTCGGCCAGGGGGACGGCGTCGGCCAGCCGGGCCAGCTCCTCCAGCAGGAACAGCTCGGCTACCAGCGCCTCGGACCGGGCGCTGGAGGCCAGCAGGCCAACGCAGTAGCGCACTCCCTCCTTCACGCCCGGCGCCTGCAACCCTCCTCGCGCCACCCCCAGCATGACCCGCCACGCCATCAGGCGGGTGTTGACCGCCGGGTGGTGCGCCCACGCCTGGGCGATCTCCAGCAGCTCCAGGTGCTGCTCGCGGTCGAAGTAGGGCAGCAAGACCTCCAGCGACTCGCAGGCATAGAGGCCCACCAGCGGCCGTTCGTCCGCCATCCGACCGCGGATTCGCTCCAGGACCACCGCGAGCACCTGGCGGCGCAGCTGGGGTTCGGCGCGACGAAGGAGGCGGCGCAGGATCACGGGGATGGCGTAGAGTTCTTTTTCCACCTCCCCCATGTCCTCCTCCGGGTCCACGGGGGCCCGATCCAGCAGGGCGAACACCCGCTCCAGCCGGCGCAACGCCCAGGTGCTCTCCTCCACCGTGACGCCGTCGGGCAGGTCCTTGGTCCAGAAGCGCTCCTCCAGGCCCAACAGGTCGCCGATGCGGTTGGAGGCGTGGTAGCGGATGTCGTCGTCCCGGTGGGACAGCAGCTCGAAACAGAACTCCAGGGCCAGGTCCTTCTGTTCCATGGACATGGCCGGCGAGTACTCGCCCAGCACGCCCAGGTAAGTACGCAGGTCTCGCCACCCCTCCGACGAGCGGGCCTCCTCCAGCAGCTCGCGCATGGTCTCGGCGTTGCGCAGCCGCTCCATCACTCCAATGTTGTGGGCGGTAGAGAACAGCCGGGCAACGGTGGGAATCTCCGCACCGGTGGCCAGCGCCACCAGGTCGGGCCGTGTACGCCCCGCCATCACCTCCAGCACATCCAGGCCGGCCGGAAGGCGCGGCCGCTCGCGAGCTGGCCCCTCGAACCCGGGCGGGTCGAGCTGAACCCCCAGAGTGAGGAGGTAATCCTCCAGGTCGCGCAGCTTACCGTACACCGCTTCGTAGCGGCGCAGCTTGGCGCGGTCCAGGTTCTCCAGCTTGTCGCGGATGGCGGCGAAGGCGTCCTTCAGGGAGATCATGCTCATGCGCGGAGCACCGTCCGGGCCGGCCATGTCCTTGACGCGGAAGTCGGCGTAGATCAGCAGCTGGGTTTCCACCGGCAGGCGCACCCGCTCCAGGTCCCAGCAGGAGTGGTTGGTGGCGATGTGCCCGATGCCCGGAAGCCCGCGCGCCTCGTACCACTGATGGGTGTAGTAGTAGTGCAGGCGAGGGATGCGCCGCTCCTCATCACCCACGCAGCCGAACTTGCCCACGTCATGGCCGATCGCCGCTCCGTGCAGCAGCGGCAGCGACACCGGAATCGAGCGGGCCAGCTGGCGGCCAATATGGATGGCCAGCCCGGTCACCCCGAGGACGTGATCAGCAATGGAAAAACCGAGCCACTGCTGGGCCATGGCGAGCGTGACCAGCAGGCCCTCCTGCTCCAGGGCAGCGAGCAGCCGCGCGTACTCGTCGGCCGCCGGCCAGCCGGCCAGCTCCACCTCGGCCAGGGGGCGAAACGGCAGCCGGACGGCGATCCCCTCCCCCCCGCGCTGCGCCTGGGAGGTGATCACGGCGTCGGCGAGGGGGAAGAAGTGTCGTGCCACCTCCTCCACCTCCGGTGAGGGCGGGGGGAAGCGCTGGGGAAAAAGGCGCCGCCGCCCCTCCCGGTACAGCGCCTGCCGCCACTGGGTGAGATCTGCCGGCGGGTCGAGACGCGCGAGGTGGAGGGCAAGTCGCAGAGCCGTATCCAGATCCACCGCCCCCACCTCGACGGCGGGCGGCAGCTGCCAGCCGTTGCGCGACGCCAGTTCGGCCAGGGATCGCTGTCCTATCGCCATGACGGCAGGAAGTATAGCAATGGGGGCAGATAGCTCGAGGGGAACAACAACCCACCCCCGGGGTCAGAGCCCCGGGGGTACGAGAAGGTCGGGAAGGCAGCCCGCTCAGGCCAGTTCGGCCAGGGTGGCCTTGAGCACGCGGTAGAAGCGGTCCACGGTGGAGATCTGCACCCGCTCGTCGGGCGAATGGGGGGACTCGATTTGCGGTCCCATGGAGACCATGTCCATGCCGGGGAACTTCTCACCGATGAGCCCGCACTCCAGCCCGGCGTGAATGGCGCGGATGTGGGGCGTCGTCCCCAGCTCCTTCTCGAATACCCTCACCGCCGTCTTCAGCACGGGCGAGTCGGGGTTGGGCTTCCAGCCTGGGTAGCCGCTGCCCACGTGGGGGGTCGCGCCCCCCAGGGTGAACACCGCCTCCACCTGGGCCATCACCGCCTTCAGCGACGGCATCACCGAGGAGCGGCCGGACGTGGTGACCTTCACCTGGTTGCCCTCGGTGACCACCACCGCCAGGTTGTGGGAGGTTTCCACCAGCCCCGGTACGGCCCGGCTCATGGCCAGCACGCCGTGGGGGCAGGCGAGGAAGGTGTTGAGCAGCCGGTCGCGGTCGCCCCGGCTCATCACCTGGCGGTAGTCATCGCAGTCGTCCAGCTCCACCACCTCGAAGCGCTGGTTGGGGTCAATCTCGCCGAACTCGTCCTTGAGCACGGCGGCGACCTTCTCGATCTCGGCCCGCAGGGCGGAAGTGTCCTTGGCGGCGCGCACGATGGCATCCGCCTCGCGCGGGATGGCGTTGTGCTTGCTCCCCCCTGCCAGTGACACCAGCTCGAAGTCGATCCCCGCCCCCCGCAGGGCGTGCAGCGCCCGCACCAGGAACTTCAGGGCGTTGCCACGATTCTCGTGGATGTCCACGCCGGAGTGTCCGCCCCGCAGGCCGCGCACGGAGATGCGCAGGGGGACGGTGGCCATGGAGGCGGGCTCGCGGCTGATGGTGAACACGGCGTTGCAGTCGGCCCCGCCGGCGCAGCCGATGTACAGAGCGCCGTCCTCCTCGGTGTCCAGGTTGATGAGGATGCGTCCGGCCAGCAGGCTGGGGTCCAGCTGCTGGGCGCCGGTCAGACCGGTTTCCTCGTCCACGGTCATGAGGAGCTCCAGCGGCCCGTGGACCGCCTCGGGGTCCTCGGCAATGGCCATGGCGGCCGCCACTCCCACGCCGTTGTCGGCGCCCAGGGTGGTGCCGGTGGCGTAGACGTAGTCGTCGACGATGCGCACGTTGATGGGGTCATTCAGGAAGTCGAACTGCACGTCCTGGTTCTTTTCCGCCACCATGTCCAGATGTCCCTGGAGCACGACGATGGGCGCCCTTTCATGGCCCGGGGTGGCGGGAACGGCCACCACCACGTTGCCGGCGGCGTCCCGACGCACCTCGAAGCCTCGCTCGGCGGCCCAGGCCACCACGTGGGCGGCCACCTTCTCCTCGTGCTTGGAGGGGCGGGGAATCTGGCGCAGTGCATCGAAGTGCTTCCACACCAGCTGCGGTTGCAGGTTGACAAGTGGGCTCGACACAGTCACCTCCCTTTTTCGAGTTCGAGGAACCGGCGTGAGGCCGGAGGGTCATTGTACCCTACGCTGGACTCGCCCCCCCGGCGCGTGCCCCTGGATTTCGAAGTACGCGAACACCAGGTCCAGCGACTGGGCGGTTCCCCCGGTTATCGGATTGCTGCGGTCGTAGGGGGTGAAGGGGGCCCCGAAGGCCGGCAACACCTCCAGGGCGACCGCCCAGACCGGCGGATACGCCATCTCCAGGAGGCGCAACCAGGGGGTCGCCGTGCACCCACCGCAGCCGTCGTCAGCGCGCGACACTCCCAGGGCGTTGCGTCTCGCCACCTCCCAGCCATCCACGGTGGTGCAGCGCTGGGCCACGAAGGCATCCACGGCCTGGGCGCCGGTCTCGTACACCCAATCGCCCCACCCCCCTCGCTCGCCTCCCGGGGAAGCCACCAGCCGCGCCACCATGATCATCTCCAGGGCGCGCAGCACGGTGTAGCGATCCCCGGGAGCGTCGAGAAGGGGCCACAGGGCCAGCAGCTCCGGCAGGTCGGCCGGGCTGGCAACCTCCAGGATGGCTTGCAGGCACTGCGCCGGCTCCCGCACCAGAACCATCCCCGGCCGCCGCGGCAGCCCGCGGGCATGGAGGTAAGAATCCACCCAGATGCCCACCAGCGTGCGGGTTCGGCTGGCCTGCACCAGAGCATCGGCAAAGCCGCCCAGCCGCTGCCAGGTCTCGGGCGTGTCCGGGATCGACTGCGGGGCGGGTGCCCGGTCGCCCACCAGCCACGCCAGCCCCACCGCCGCCGCGTGCCGCACCTTGAGGGACGGCGAGCGCAGCCCCCCGGCATAGGCGGGCAGCAGGCTGGCGTGCCGGTAGGAGGCACCGCCCAGGAGCAGCGCCAGTTGGTCCCTCTCGGACAGCCCACCGCGCGCCCAGCGAGCCGCCAGCTGCTGCGGTCCCGGGCCGTGGGCGCGCATCTCCAGCTCGCAATCGCGTTTCAGCTCTGCCAGCATGTTGGCCGTCTGCTGCAACCCGACTCCGGGCCAGTAGGAGGCGTCGGGGAAACGGGCCAGGCTCTGGGGGGCGGGCAACGGCGGCGCCACCGCGGTGGCCAGCAGCAGCGGCAGGGCGAGGCCGATCACCCGCCGACCCTCACCACGCGCACCGCTGCCGTGGCGACGACAGGGCGGCCACAACAGCCCGCCTTCACCGAGAACTCACACTGCCGACCTCGCGCCGCAGCGAGGCGAAGCTCGCCTGGTTGGTCAGCTCGTCGCGCACCCCCACGGAGATACGATAGCGCCCCGCCTCCAGCAGCAGCGAGGCGCTGATGGTGTAGTACTGGCCGCGCGCCTGGTCGTACTCCTGGGGCCTGACCCGGATGGTGTGGGAGAGGCGCTGCAGGTCGGATTGCTTGCCGTCGTCGTCGCGCGCCGCGTAGTAGACCATCACGTACCCCGACAGCCACTCCCCGTCGGGGATCAAGGCGACGCTGGCCAGGGGGATACGGATCTCCACCGGCAGGGTGTAGCGGCTCCCCGTGGTGGGAACCGCCTCGCCGGCACTCACCGCGACTCCCAGCGGGTTTTCCTCCACAGGAAAGGTCAGCCCGGTCATGACGCGATCGGCAATGCGCGTGGGGAGGGTCTTCTCGATGAAGGTGCGGGTGTAGTTGAGGCGGTACTCGGGGTACCCTTTGAGCCTCACCTCGATGCGGTGCAGCCGGTCGGTGCCGGTGGGCACCAGCCGATACCCCAGCGAGTAGTAGGTCGAGAAGTCGTCCATGATGCGTTTGAGGCCCGGCCCCACGTCGTTGGTGTTGACGATGGCGAGCCCGCCCGTCTGGTCTGCCATGTACAGCAAGGAGTCCTGGTAGTTGGAGCGGGTCATGGCAGCGGATAGCGTGGAACGGGATTGGCGGTTCTCGGCCTCGATGCCCAGGTCCGACTGCAGGCCCCTGGCATCGATGGTGTACAATGTCACCCCCGCCGAGGCGCAACTCGTCACCAGGGAGCGGAACATGGCCGTGGCGTCGTACTCCCGCGACTGGGAGATGGACCCGGGGTCGCGATACTGCTCCTGGATCTCGTAAAACAGCTCCAGCCCGGGGGTCATGGGCAGACCGTCGGAGACGTAAATGATCGCCCGCTTGCCGGGCAGACCCGCCATCTGCGATACGAACTCCTGTAGGGCGCGTACCGTGAAGGTGAGGTTGTTGCGCTGCTCGCGGGCGAAGGATCGGGCCTGCCCCAGCGCCCGATCCAGGTTCGTCTTGTTGTTGTCCTGGGCGATGAAGTCCTCGATCTCGCGCCGCGAGGTGTTGACCTCGGCGCGGCCGCCGACGAAGGTGCGCATGGTGCGCAGCGCCGAGGCGATATCCTCAGGATCCGAGGTGAGGGGCTGCAGGACCTTGAGGCTGCGCTGGTAAGAGACCACCATCATCTGGTCGGGCTCCTTCAGGGCCTCGCGCACCCACTCGCTCATGCGGTTGATCACCCGGTTGCGGTTGAAGACGGTGATGTTCTCGTTGTCCACCAGGAGAACCAGAAAGCGCGGTTCCCGGCGCTCCTCCACCCGCGGCGCCGGCGTTGGTACCGGACCCCCGTCTGCGGGTGCGGGTGTCCCTTCCGCCTCGGCTGGGCGGATGACGGTGTCCCCCTGATACACGGCGAAGTTGACCACCTCCTGCGGCTCGCCGTTTTGAAAGACGAGGAAATCCTCCCGCTTGAGCCCGGTGACCGGGCGCCCCTCCTTGTCGGTCACGGACACCTCGACGTTCTTGATGGTCACCTCGGACACGTCGATGAACCGCAACCCGCCCACCTGCTCCCTGGGGGGCGCCCCGGCGGGGGGCTTCTCCTGCGCCAGAGCCAGCCAGGCCCCTGCCATCACCACGCCCAGCACCGTCACCCACACTCTGCGCACGCTCGCCTCCTCCTCGGAGTGTAGCAAACAGGCGTCCTTGGACCGGTTACAGTCGCAGATCAGCGACCACGGTGGAGGTGGTGCGCCCCAGTACATCGTCCACGGCGATGCGCAGGGAGCGGTTCCCGCCCTCCATCTCCAGCGCCAGGGTGTAGGCGAAGTAGCCGCGGGCGCGAGCCTCATCGAGCTGGCTGGCGTCCACCTGGATCGGCACCTTGCGGAAGCTCAGATCGGACTGGTTGCCCTCGGGGTCCACCGCCAGTACCACCACCTGCACCTGTCCCCAGGCAATGGGCCCGCGGGGAATGAGGGTCAGGCGGGCATAGGGGATGCGCACCTCGGCGGAAATCCGATAGGTGCGCATGCGCTCGGCGCGCAAACGAAAGCTCTTCTCCGGTCTGTCCAGCACCAGCTCGATGCCGAGGGGATTGGCGGTCTCGCCGGCCAGAAGCGCTCCTCGTGCCCGTTCGGCGTCCCGCTCGTCGAAGGGTCGATCCACATAGCTGGTGCGGTGGGTCAGCCGCAGTTCGGGGCGCCCCACCACCTCCACGCGGATGTCGTACTGTCGCCCGTCGCCGGCGTGGTCCGGCTGGTAGGCGAGGGAGTAGTAGCTCGAAGTGACCCGCTCCACGTCGGCCAGGGCTGCCCCCCCGTCGCTGGAGAACATCGCATCGCCGCCGGTGAGGCGAGCCGCCCGGATGAGGTTGTCCTTGCGATCCGCCTCGCGCCAGAATGACACGCTGGCCACGTCGTTGAGCGCCGGCCGGGCGCTCTGACTGGCGTCCACGTTGTCGACGGGAGTTCCCGAGGGGTCCAGGGTGAAGAGCGTGAACTCCAGCTCGCTCGCCTGGGAGGCGAGGCGGGAGAGGATCCCGGAGGTCCGGTATTCGCTGGGAGCGTCGGACCACATGTCGTAGGTGAGATACACGGGGAGGTTGTCGCTCCTCGGATACCCCGGCGAGACGAAGAGCGCCACCTTGCGCGCCCGCGAGTCGGCGAAGCGCTGCAGCGCGGCGGTGAAGGCGCCTTCCACCCGCCCGACGATGCGCCGCATCTCGTTCCAGTACTCGGCGTTCTGGGCTCGCCGGTACTCCACATCGGAGTAGCGCCAGCGGGGATCCAGGGGCGAGCCCCCGCGATAGCGCATGTCGTTGACGTTGAAGGCCGACAGGGTGATCTGCCGCTGCAGTCCGGTGGCCGAGAGTCGTCGCACCTGCTTGAGCGCCTCCACCACCCTGGGGCCTGAAGCGGTGGGCGGCGTGTGCACCCTCAAGGTGCCATCGAAGGAGACCACTGCCATCTCCAAAGCCGGCGGTAACCCCACCACCACCTGCTCGATCATGGCGTCGACCACGCGCCGCTTGTCGGGCTCGATCATCTGGTAGAGATCGAAGAACACCACCACCCGCCGCGGCGCTGGCGCCCCGATCACCGCCTGCTCGTCGGCCGCCCGCACCTCGCCCCCGGCCACCGCGAAGAAATTGGTCACCTCCTGGGGCTTGCCGTTCTCGAAGATGCGGAAATCCTCCCGTCTCAGGCCGAGGACCGGAACTCCAGCGGCATCAGTTACCTTCACATCCACTGTGATGTTGTTGACGCGTACTTCGGAGAAGAACATGGGTTGCTGCGTCTGCCCGTGCGCGGTCGCCCCGGCAACCGCGGACAGGAGCAAGACTCCAAGGTGAGACCTCATCTCCACAACCTCCGCCTTCTCTTATTTGCAAGCCCCATGCCGAGCTGCCGACCGCCGGCATCAGCCCTGCCTTCCCGGCTCACCGCACCAACGGGACACCGTGTCGCCTGCCGGCGACACTCGCTATCATGGCCCCCGCCATGGCGTTCCGCTCCCCGTACCTGGCACGACCCACGTTCGGTGGCCTCACGAGGCCCCCTGCCCCGCACCTGGTGGCGCTGCTGGCGGCGCTGTTCGCCACCTACTCCCTGCAGTTCTTTACCGCCACCGCCTGGTTGCCGGCGTTGCTGCGCCTCACCCCGGCGGTCTGGCAGCAGGGCTTCGTCTGGCAACTGGTCAGCTACCCCTTCGCCGGCTACGGCCCCCCGTCCCTCTGGTTCCTGCTGGAACTCCTGATCCTGTTCATGTTCGGCAACCAGGTGTACTGGCGCCTGGGCCGCCGGGGCTTCTGGCGAGTGCTGCTGGGGGTGACGGTGATCGCCGCCGGCGTGGCCGTCCTCCTCGCCCTGCTGACCGGGGCAGGCCCGACCGCCTTCACCCTCATGCAGGGGCAGCGCATGCTGCTCGCCATCCTGATTGCCGCCTTCGCCACCGCCTACGGCGACGCCACCATCCTCCTGTTCTTCATCCTGCCCATCAGGGCCCGCTGGTTCTTGTGGATCGAGGTAGCGGTGGCGTTCATCGCCTTCCTCTCCACCCGCGATCTACCCGGGTTTGCGGGAGTCTGCGCCGCGGTCGCCGCCACCTTCGCGGTCCTCTCCGGACCCGGGCAGTGGCGCCGGATCCGCCTGCAGTGGGAGCGCCTCTGGCTGCAGCTGCGCCTGCGCCGTCGCCCCCGCCTGCACCTGGTGGACCGTGACCCACCGAAGACATGGCTGCATTAGCCGGGTCGACCACCTCCCCCACCCGGTGAGAACCGTGGCATCACCCCAATCCCCCCGGTCTGGAAAGAGAGGGCCCGGCGTCCGTTGCCGGGCCCCGTCCTCCTCGGGCCCCGCCCACCTACCGGCGGCGCACCTTCTCCTCGATGGGAATGCGCGGGTACCTGGCCTTGAAGGCATCGCGCAGCGCCAGGATGTTGAGATTACCTCCCGTATCCTTGTTGGCATCCTCGAACCGGAAACTGTCCCCCCGGGCAATGTCGATCTCCAGTTCGAAGCAGAACGGCGCCCCGGCCGCCGTGCGGCACTTGAGCTCGATCTTCCTGATCCCGGCCGGGAAGATCTCGGCATTGAGGCTGGCGTCGGTGGCGTCGCGCCATTCGATCTTGTCGCCAACAAACACCAAGGTGCCAGGACGGTTGCGACGCAGGCGACCGGTGCGCAGTACCAGACCCTCCACTGAATTCTCCCCAGCCACCGCAGCTGGCTGCGGCTGCGGCACCTGTCGACCCGGTCCGGGGCTTGCCGGCGCTTCCACCGCCAGCAGCGCCGCGATGATGGACTCCGGCACCCGGTTCTCCTTCAGGTACAGAAGGTCCTGGGGGGTCAGGTTGTACGGCACCGTCTCCTTTTGGATTGACTCGGCGATCAGAGACTCCGACAGCCCCGACCTCACCAGCTGCACGATCTGCTGCAGGCGCGGATCCGAAGGGGTGATCTGCGGCGCCGCCTGCTGCTCAGGGGCCTGCTGGGTGGTCTGGGCGAGGACCGGCAGCGCCACAACCACACTCAACCCAAAGAGAACGACAGTCGCAAGCTTCTTCATCGTTCCTCCTCCACTTCCCCCTCGTCGCGAGGGCTGACCACGTGCTCGCCGCACCATTGCGAGCGATCCCACCGGGAGCACCCCACGCCACCCGGGGCGCGGGGGGAGCAACTCCAAGGGGAGAGCACGTCTTCTGTTAGTATACACCGCCCGCCGGTCCTCGATGCACGGTCACCCGGCCCCGTCCTCCGGTTCACCCAGCGGCACTCGCTACAATGCCCTCGCTCCCGCCGCGGAGCCGAGGTGAGAGATGCCGTTTTCGTACCCCTTCTCCCGCATCGCCCAGGCGATGCGCCCCTCCCCCATCCGCGAGCTGTTTGCCCTCACCCAGCGGCCTGGCATGATCTCCTTAGCGGGCGGCCTCCCGGACCCGGCCATCTTTCCCGTGGAGCGCTTCGCCGAGTGTGCCGCGGCGTTGCGCGAGCGCGGCCATATTGCCCTCCAGTACGGCGCCACCGAGGGGTACGCCCCGCTGGTGGGATGGCTGGCCGAGCGCATGGGCACCTTCCTGGGCGCCCCCGTGGCGCCCTCCCAGGTGGTCATCGGCTCCGGCTCCCAGCAGCTGCTGGACATGCTGGTACGGGTGCTGCTGGACCCCGGAGACGTGGTGCTGGTGGAGTCCCCCACCTACCCCGGCGCCCTCCACACCCTGCGCAGCGCCGGTGCCCGCTTCCTGCCAGTGCCTTGCGATGGTGACGGCATCCTCGTCAACACCTTGCCCGAGCTGGTCGCGCGCTGTCGCAGGGAAACCGGCCGTTCGCCCAAGCTCCTGTACACCGTCATCAATTTCTCCAACCCCTCCGGTGCCACCCTCTCCCTGACGCGCCGCCGTCAGCTCGCCCGACTGATGCCCGAACTCGGCGTGCCCGTGTTGGAGGACGATCCCTACGGCGAGCTGCGCTACGAAGGGGCCGCGCTACCCTCCCTCTACTCCCTGGCCCGGGGCGAGGGGGTCGTTTACGCCTCATCCTTTTCCAAGATCCTCGCCCCGGGGGCGCGGGTCGCCTGGGCGGTGGGCGAGCCCTCCCTGATTCGCCGCATGGTGCTGGCCAAACAGGGGATGGACCTGTGCACCTCGATGGTGGCCCAGGTGATGGTCACCGAGTACTGCTCCCGCGGCCACCTGGATGATCACCTCGCCGCCATTCGCCACCACTACGCCGTCAAGGCGGCGGCGATGAACGCGGCGATCGAGACTCACCTCCGTGACCACGCCACCTGGAACCGCCCCCAGGGGGGGTTCTTCCACTGGCTCACTCTGCCCGGGCGCGACGCCCAGCAGGTGTTCGACCAGGCCATCGAGGCCGGCGTCGCCTTCCTCCCCGGTCGGGCGTTCTACCCTGAAGCGCCCGAAACCGTGGGACCCTGCCCGGCGGGACGGGAGCATGCCCGCCTCTGCTTCACCTTTGCCCGGCCTTCCGAGATCGACGAGGGTTGCCGGCGCCTTGCCACCGTGCTGGCTGCCTCCCCAGCCGCCTCCCCTCAGGCGACCCCGACGCGCGCACCAAGCGCTCTTCATTCGTAAGGAGATAAGGAAAGCATGGCTCACCCATTTCACGCCGCCGCATGCGCCAACGTGCGACCCTCGCGCCACGCCCGCCTCTTGGCGTACCCCTGCCTTGTCCTGGCACTTGTGGTGACGTCCGGAGCAGGCCTGGCCCAGGGCGAGCCGCCCGCGAGCCCGGGCCTCTCGCCTCTGGCCGCCGCGCGCCAGGCCTACCAGCAGCGCGGCAAGCCGGGCCAGGCAGCTGCGGCGGTGCGGCTCTTCGCCGAGGCGGCGGCTGCCGACCCTGCCTCCTACGAGGCCCGCTGGGAGGGCGCCCGCGCCTGCTACGCCTACGGTACGTACACCCTCGCCGAGGAGCGCAACTCCGAGCGTATCAATGTCTTCGAAGACGGGATCGGGCGCGCCAAGGCGGCCGTGGCGCTGCGCCCCGAGGGTGTCGAAGGACACTTCTGGCTGGGCGTCCTCTACGGCGTCTACGGCGAGGCCCGCGGGGTGCTCAAGTCCCTCTTCCTGGTCGATGACATCCGCTCGGCCATGGAAACCTGCCTGAAGATCGACCCCAGCGTCGAAGACTGGGGCCCCTACCGGGTGCTGGGGAGGCTCTACTTCAAGCTCCCGGGCTTCAAGGGCGGCGACAACCGCAAGTCCCGCGAATACCTCGAAAAGTGCCTCGCCGCCGAGCCCGCCAATGAACTCACCCGCCTCTATCTGGCGGAGACCTACCAGGCACTGGGGATGAAGCAGGAGGCCCGCGCCCAGCTCACCCACATCCTCGACACACCCCCCGACCCGCGCTGGGCGCCCGAGTCCCCCTGGGTGCGCGCCCAGGCCCAGCGCCTCCTCGCCAGGCTGCGGTAGACCCCCGCGCAGCATTCCCGGGACGGCGTCGGTCACCTCCCAGCCGCCGGTGATCAGGTCTTGCCGGTCGCCGCAGGCGAGCCCGGCATCCCAGTGGCGCCTCTGGCTGCTCCGTCGGGCTAACCCGCGGTATCGTCTACGGCTGGCTAGCGCCCGGTCGGCGGCCGCGGGGCGCTCACTCCCACGAACTGGCCAGAGGTCCGACAGCGCGTTCGACGGCGTCCAGCACCTCGCAGCGCGCAACCGCGGCCGCCATGGCGTTGTGATCGGGGAAGAGAGGGCGATCCTCGTCCAGGTGGGCGACGGACTGGCGCACGGCGGCGTGGGCGGCACGGGTACCGGCACCGCAGGTGAAGTCGCGGAAATCCAGCGCCTGCGCCGCGGCGATGAACTCGATGCCCAGCACCCCACGGGCGTTCTCCAACACCTGCAACCCCTTGAGGGCGCTGTTCATGCCCATGGAGACGAAGTCTTCCTGGTCGGCCGCCGCCGGGATGGACTGCACGCAGGCGGGGGCCGCCAGCAGCCGCTGCTCGACGATGAGCATGTCGGCGGTGTACTGGGAGAGCATGAGACCGGAGAACATCCCCGCCCCCCGGGTGAGAAAGGCGGGCAGCCCCACCGACAGAGCTGGGTTCAGCAGACGGTTGAGGCGCCGCTCGGAGAGCACGCTGACCATGGTGAGCCCGGCGGCCACCAGGTCCAGGGGCATGGAGACCGGTGTACCCTGGAAATTGGCGCCGGTGAGAACAAGGTCCTCTTCGGGCACGAAGATGGGGTTGTCGGCCACGCCGTTGAGTTCGATTTCCACCTGCCGCCTGGCCCACGCCAGAGCGTCGCGCAGGGCGCCGATCACCTGGGGGGTGGAGCGCATGGAGTAGGCGTCCTGCACCTTCACCTTGAGCTTGCCAGTGACCAGATCGGAGCCCTCCATGACGCGCCGCAGATTGGCCGCCGAGGTCCGGGCGCCAGGGAAGCCGCGCAGCTCGTGGAGCCTGGCCTGGTACGGCCGCATGTTGGCGAGCAGCGCCTCCAGGCTCATGGCGGCGGCGATCTCGGCTTGCTTGACCCAGCGCTCCGCGTCATGGAGGAGCAGTGCGGCGATCCCGGTGATGAGGTTCGACCCGTTGATGGCGGCCAGCCCGTCGCGGGCCTCGAGGCCCGGCACGGGAATGCCGGCGCGCTGGAGGGCGACGGCAGTGGGCAGGCGCTCTCCCTCGAAGAACGCCTCCCCCTCGCCCATCAGGGACAGGGCGATCTGACTCATGGGGGAGAGATCACCGCAGGCCCCTACGCTGCCTTTGGCGCAGGCCACCGGGGTGACGCCCCGGTTGAGCATGGCCACGTAGGTGGCGGTGATCTCCGGGCGGCACCCGGAATGGCCCCGGGCGTGCACCGCCACGCGGGACAGCATGGCCGCCCGCACGTGTTCCACCGGCGCCGGGTCGCCGATGCCGGCAGCGTGGTTGTAGATGAGGTAGCGCTGGAACTGCTGCACCTGCTCATCGCTGAGCACCACGCTGGCCAGCTCGCCAATGCCGGTGTTGACCCCGTACATGATCTCGCGGGCGGCGATCTTTCGCTCCAGCATGGCGCGGCAGCTGCGGATCCGCTCCTCGGCCGCCGCCGACAGCTCCACCGCCTCGCCGTGCCTGGCCACCCGCACCACATCATCGATGGTCAACTGTTGATCGCCGACCCGTACGGTCATCGTCTCTCTCCTCCCGCGCCGCCCGCCGGTAGCGCCTGCTGGCAGTCATCATAGAGGTTCGCGAGGGGGGCGAGGTGGCCTTCCTCGCCCCGCCAGCGCGGCGAGCGTCTGAGGAATCCCGGCAACCCTCGCCGCTGTGGTGTTCCTACCTTGCCCCTTTGGCTAGACCGGCGCGCCCGAGCACTTCCGATCCGCGCGAGCGAGCAAAACAGGGGTAATGAAAGGACGAAAGAGGAAAAGAAGGCTATGCCAGGTACCCATGACAGGGAGGCGTCGTCAAACTTCCTGCTCGGCGGCCTCTTCCAGCTCGCGGATGCGCTTGCGCACCAGCATCTCGGCCATGTCCGGGATGACCTCCCAGGCGATGCGTTCCAGCAGCGGGGTGGCCAGCTCAAGGACCCGTTGCGCGATTCGCTCCACGTCCTCATCGGAGAGACCTCCGCTCGGCCGCGGGGGCGCCACCGCCACCGGCGCTGCCACGTTCTCCTTCGGAAACTCGGGCTCGGCGACCGCCACCGGCTCGGCGATGACCTGGGGGGCAGCCGCCCCTGGAGGTGCTGCCGTGCCCACCTCCTCGCTCAGGAATCGACCGTCATCAATCTCGGGCTCGGCGGCCGGCGCGAACGCTGCCTCCCGGTCCTGCCGCAGTCCCTGGGGAGCGGAGGGGAACGTCTCATCTTCGACCGCGCCCGCCTCCAGCTCCTGGGCGGCGGGCAGCTCCTCGTCGGAGGCCGACTGCGACGGCGGTGTCTCGGGCAGCGCAAAGATGTCCGCCGCGGCAGGAGGCGCCCCGGGCGGCGGCGCCACCACCCCGGTGGAGCTGAACTCCAGCCCCTCCTCCGGAATCCCTGGCTCGTAGGTAGCTTCCTTCACCCCCATGCGCTCGAAGCCCGTGGTGGTGAAATCCAGCGCCGGCACCCCCTCCGGGACACCAACCGCTTCCAACCCGATGGGCACCGTGGTGCTGGCCTGGGGCTTGCGCCTCAGCAGCTCCTCCACCGTGCGAATCAGCTCCTCCGCCTCGAACGGCTTGGTGACGATGGCATCACACCCCGCCGCCAGCGCCCGGGATCGGTCGAACGGCTCGAAGGTGCCGGTCAGCAGCACCACCGGAATGTGCAGGGTCGCCGGGTCGCTCTTCAGCGTCTGGCAGATATCGTAGCCGTTCATGTCGGGCATGACGACGTCGCACAGCACGGCATCCGGCTTCAGCGTGCCGACCCGATCCAGGAGATCGCGGCCGCTGCCCACTGCCACGACACGGTGCTCGGTCTCGGCGAACGTCAGCTCGATGACCTTTTGGATCGTGATGCTGTCATCCGCAAGAAGAATCGTGGCTCCCATGGTCGTTCCTCGCAGCCTCCGTGCCGTCTCGCTCTTGGTACCACGAATGCAGCGGTGTGTCAACGAACTGCGCACCCGCATCCTCACCCACCGCCAGCTCGCCGCTGTCCCCGCTCACCCAGATCACCGCGCCGTATTCGCCAAACGCCGGCACCACCGCTGCCAGGCGCTGGCCCGCAGTGTGCCACCAGGGGCGGTGGAAGTGTCCCCACAGGACCACGTGCACGCCGGCGGCGAAATGGGACTCGGCCATGCGAGCGAGTCTCTGTTCAGGGATCCGGGAGCGATACTCGAAGTTCGTCCCTGCCAACCGCCTCTCGGTGCCCCTCACCACGCGGCGGGCGATCGGACCAGGCAGCAGTCGGGCCCACAGCCGCGCAGCACGGCTCTTCGCCAGCCGCCGCCAGAAGCGGTACCGCCAGTCCCGCACGTTGACGAGGTCACCGTGTTCGAGCAGAAACCGCCGGCCGCCGGCGTTGAAGGAGTGGCAGGCGGTGGCCGCATCGCGGAACTCGTCGAGAGCGGGTTCGTCGAGGAAGAAGTCGCGGTTGCCCTCGACGAAGACCACCCGAACCCCACTGCGGCGCAACCGGCGTAGCTGGTCGAGCCCTGCACGCACGGTTTCGTCCCAGAAATGGGGAAAGCCCACCAGGGCGCGAAAGACATCCCCAAGCAACACCAGCTCTGCCACCCCCCGGCTCAGGGCCTCGTCGGTCACCCGACGAAAGCGATCCACGTCGTCGGGGCGCTCACCCAGGTGGAGGTCTGCCAGCACGGCGCGAAGCATCGTTGCATGCTAGCATTCGCCCCCCGATGACTGGTGCCACCTCGCCACGGCCTGCCCGCCAGCCCCGCCGCACCGCCCGCGCCGCCCGTCCCCCCGGCGACGCGGCGCGGCGGCGGATTCTGCTCACCGGTGCCGACTCCCTGGTGGGCGCCCGGGTGCTCCGTGGCCTCCTCGAGGCATCGATGGAGGTGGTGGCGCTGGCCGCCTCCAGGACCGACGAGGACATCCCGCCAGGGGTCATCCGCGTGGTGGCAAACCGCACGGGTAACCAGTGGAACGACTGGGCTGCGGGGTGCAGCGCGGCGGTGCACGTGGGCCCCGGGCTGGGAGAGCGTCCGGCCGACGACGGCGGTTGCTTTGGCGTTGGCCCCGAAGACACCAACGCCCTCCTCGCCGCCTGTCAGCGACACGGCATTCCCCGCGTGGTACTGGTCTCCTGCCTGGGCGCCAGCCCTGCGGCTGGCAGCGCCCGCCAGCGGGCCGCCGGGGCGGCCGAGGAGACTCTGCGGGCCGCCGCCCCGACTCTCACGGTCCTGCGCCCCGCCTGGCTGGCCGCCCCGGGTCCGTCCCTGGTGGCCCGTGTGCTGCATGCGGTTCGCGCCGGGCGCCTGGTCGCCCTGTACGGCGGCGGAGCTTTCCCACTTCAGACCATCGCGGCAGACGACGTGGCCGGTGCGGTCGTTCGTTGCCTCCACGACGACAGCACCTGCGGCCGCGTCTTCGAGCTGGCGGCCGGGGACCCGATTCCTTTCGTGGAGCTGCTGCGCCGCCTCGCTGCCGCAGCGCAGCAGCGCCTCCGGACTCTCGCCATTCCCCGGCGCCTGGCTTTGCCCCTCGCCTCACTCCTGCGGCGCCGGCCCGATACCTTCATGACCCCCGATGAAATCCTCGCCTTGTGGGCAGGGAGCACCGGCGACGCTGCCGCAGCCCGCAACGAATTCGGTCCGTTGAGCGCCGGTCTCGAACCCCTCCCGGACGCCGCCGCCTGACCGGTCTGCTGCCGGCCGTTCAGGGCATCGGGCCAGTGGGCCAGCTTTGTCCGGGGTGAGGTGCCGCCCGCCGCGCGGCTTCCTCGACTCTCGCCAGGGATACGCCTGCCTGCCGGGCGGCCTCACGACAGGCGTCGTGCTCGGGTTTGGCCGAGACGATCAGCCCACCATGGACGGCGATCTTCACCGGAATAGGGCCGAATTCGGTCTCCACGTTCACGAGGTGGCGGGCGATCTCCGGCCGGCGACAGGTGACCAGCCGTGCTCCCAGGGTGGCACCCTCGGCGAACAACAGGCCCACCACCGCGGTCACCTGTTCAGGCTCACAGAGCGCACGGATCTCTTGGATTGGACGTCCCTTACGTCCGGTACCGGGGAGACACCAGGCATCCAGCGCCCCCACCTCCCGCAGGCGCTCCAGCAACCAGGCGACCCGCTCGCCGGTGATATCGTCCAGGGTCGCCGACATCATCTCTACTGGTCGCTCTCTGCCCGATTCCCCCGGCTGCTCCAGCACCAGCGCCCGCAGCATGTTGGGTACCCCGGTAAAGACCCGCGTGCCCAGCCCCACCCCCACCCGAAGCAGCACGCCAGAGGGGGGTGGGCTCCAGCTATCCACCAGGGTCACCAGCAGCGCCGCCCCGGTGGGGGTGGTCATTTCCCCGTCGGCGGCATGAGCCGCCAGAGGCATCCCCCGCAGAAGCTCCGCCACCGCCGGTGGGGGCACCGGAAGCAGGCCGTGGGCGGTCGCCACCGTCCCCCGTCCAACCGGCACGGGACCACAGACAACCTTCTCCACCTGAAGCGATTCGAGCGCGGCACAGGTGCCGACGATGTCGATCACGGCGTCCACCGCGCCCGCCTCGTGCAGGTGCACCCGCTCCATCTCCTGGCCGTGGACGGTGGCCTCGGCCCGGAAGAGCGCCTCGAACACGGCGAGGGCCCGCCGTCGCGCCCGTTCCGGCAGGGTAGCCGCGGTCAGGAGCGCCTGAACGTCGCCAAAGTGACGGGCTGGATGGCGGATTTCGTCCATCTCCACCACCACCCGGGTGCCGGCAAACCCCTGCTGGCGGTCGCGCCGGATTTCCAGTCGCCACCCCGTCAGGCCAAGGCCCCCCAGGGTCCGGCGGACCTCGTCCTCGGCGGCGCCGGCGTCCAGTAGGGCGGCGAGCAGCATGTCCCCCGCCGCCCCGCCGAAGGGATCGAGGTAGAGCACTCGCCTCATGGACTCTCCCGGCGCCGTCGCGCGAAGCGGAACACCTGCCGCTGCTCGCGGGCGTACTTGATCTCGAAGTGGGTGGGTGGCACCTGCGCGAAGACCTCTTCCTCGTCGGCGTTTTCCAGGCGGGGTTCGGCCGCCAGGAGCTCGCCGATGACCGCGGCGTAGTCGGCGTGATCGGTCTTCACCCGCAGCAGGCCGCCGGGCCGCAACACCTCCGCCACGCGCGAGACGTTCTCGGGCCGAAAAAGCCGGCGCTTGTGGTGGCGCTTCTTCGGCCACGGGTCGGGGAAGTAGACGTGCACAGCGGCCACGCTGGCGGGGGCAAGGCAGCGAAACAGCAGGTCCTCGGCGGTGGTGTGGACCAGACGAACGTTCACAAGTCCTCGCCGTGCCGCCCGCTGGGCGGCGAGAAGCAGGTACTCGCGGGCTCGCTCCACCGCCAGAATGCCGACCTCCGGGTGTGCTGCCGCCCACTCCAGCAGGAACCTGCCCTTGCCGCTGCCGATCTCCACCTCCAGCGACAGGTCTCGCCCGAATACCGCCCGCGGGTGCAGCGGCAGGCCGTGCTCGCCGAAATCCAGGATGGGCGAGGGGCCCACCCCGCTCTCCATCGCCCTACCCCTCGGTGGCCGCCACGTCCTCGGGGTTCTCGTCGCCGAAGACGATGCCGATGGCGCGGGCCTGGGTGACCAGCTGCCCGTCCGGTTCGACGCGCTTGAGCTTGCCCACCGCTTCCGCCAGCGGTACGGAAACGATGGCACCGGCGTGCAGCGCCACCATCTGTCCCCACTGCTGCTGCACCGCCAGGCGCACCGCCTCGACCCCGAACCGGGTGGCGAGGATGCGGTCACGGGGCACCGGCGTGCCGCCTCGCTGGATGTGGCCGAGCACGGTGACGCGCACATCGTAGCCCGAGCGCGCGGCGATCTCCTGCCCGATGGTGTACGACACGCCCCCCAGCCGCTTCCACCCGGTAATCTGATCTTCCCCCTGGAAAACCTGGGTACCGTTGATGGATGCCGCCCCTTCGGCGACCACGATGAGCGAAAAGGGCCGGCCCAGACGCTCCCGGGCGCGGATCTTGGCGATCAGGGGCTCGTAGCGGAAGGGGATTTCGGGGATCAGCACCATGTGCGCGCCGCCCGCCAACCCGGCGTGCAGGGCGATCCAGCCCGCATCCCGCCCCATCACCTCCAGCAGCATGACGCGGTGGTGGCTCTCGGCGGTGGTGTGCAGGCGGTCCAGGGCGGTGGTGGCCACTTCCAGCGCGGTGGCGAAGCCGAAGGTGGCGTCGGTGGCCGAGATGTCGTTGTCGATGGTCTTGGGCACGCCCACGATGGGCAGCCCATGTTCGCGGTAGAAGCGCTCGCCGATGGACAGCGACCCGTCGCCGCCGATGACGATCAGGGCATCAAGACCAAGACGCTCGACATTGTTCTTCACCGTCTCGGTGGCGTCGATGATCTCCTCCTTGCCATCGGGCCGCCGGTAGACGTAGCGGAACGGATTGCCCCGGTTGGTGGTCCCCAGCACCGTCCCGCCGCGCGGCAGCAGGCCGCGGATGTCCCCCCGATCCAGCTCGCGGTACTTGAGCTCCACCAGCCCCGAAAAGCCGTTGTGGATACCCAGCACCCTGACCCGATGGGTGGTCAGGCACGACTTGACGACGGCCCGGATGACGGCATTCAGACCGGGCGCATCGCCACCCCCGGTCAACACGCCAATGCGACGAACGGCACTCATACCCTCTGCTCCCCCTCCAACCCGAGATGAACGAGCTCGATGCCAGCCTCTCGGGCGTACTCGCGAATCCGCTCATCACGGTAGAACTCGCCGTACAGCACCCGCCCGATGCCGGCGTTGGCGATGAGCTTGAAGCACTCCCAGCAGGGCGAGGCGGTGACGTAGATGTCCGCCCCCTCGATGCGCACCCCGTGCCGGGCCGCCTGCAGGATGGCGTTGGCCTCGGCGTGCACGGTGCGCACGCAGTGGTCGTTCTCCATCAGGCACCCCACGTCGGTGCAGTGCGGCAGCCCGCGGATCGAGCCGTTGTACCCCGTCGCCAGCACCGCCTTGTCGCGCACGATCACCGCCCCCACGTGCTTGCGCGGACAGGTGGAGCGCGTCGCCGCCTGGACGGCCAGATTCATGAAGTAGCGGTCCCACGCCACCCGCATAACCGGCGTAGTGTACACGCGCCGCTTGCCCGTTCCAGCCGGGTCAGGTGGTGAGCGTGGCCGCGACGGCAGTCGCCCGCCTGACCACTCTCGTCATCGCGTGCTGGCTCGGGGCTTTTCGCGCCTGGCAGAATGAGGTACCGTGAGGGCGAGACCGACGTTCGGCCCATGCGCCCAACTTCCTCCGGACCGCCCGATTACCGCCACGGCAAACCCGACGACCTGCGCATCTTTCTCTCATTTCAGCATTTCGACGAGTCTGACGTGGCTCGTCTGGCCGCCCTGGGAACCTACGAGACGGTGGAGCCCGGCGATGTGCTGTTCTCTGAAGGCGAGGAGAGCCAGGATTTCTTTGTCGTGCTTGCGGGTGCGGTCGCGGGCCACCGCGAAACCCCCGTGGGCAGACAGCCCCTGGGCGACCTGCGGGCGGGTGCGATCTTCGGTGAGGTTTCATTCTTCGACCTCCAGCCCCGCCCGGCCACCGTCACTTGCTCTGTCCCCGGCCTGGTGCTGCGCTTTGCTGCCGAGGAGTGCAAGCGGCTCATCGGCCGCCACCACAGCCTGCAGGTGTCGTTGCTGCGTTCCTTCTGGAACTCTCTCTCGTTGAAGCTGCGCCTCGCCAACCAGGCGATGGTCCAGACCATCGGGTCGCGCCGCATGCTCCCCCGCCAGGGAGAGGCTTCCCCGGGCATAGCCGCCGACGTGTCGGCCGCCGCCAAGATCGAGCTCTTCAAGGAAAAGGGGATGACCGCCGCCGAGCTGCGCCTGCTCGCCGCCACCATCCCCACCTATCGCTGGGAACCGGGTCAGTTCGTTTTCGTCGAAGGCCAGGAAGCCGACGCCATGTACCTGGTCCTGGATGGTCAGGTGCGCATCTCCCGTCGCATCCCCGACATGGGTGAGGAGGCATTGGCCATTCTGGGCCACGGCGAGGTCTTCGGGGAGATGGCGCTGATCGATGATCAACGGCGCAGCGCCGACGCCATCGCCCACGAATCCGGATGCACCCTGATCGTCCTGCACAAGGCCGACACCGAGGAGATCTTCGCCATGCGGTCGGCCGCCGCGCTGCAGTTCCTCCACCTCATGTGCACCTTGCAGTGCCAGCGCCTGCGCGCCATGATCAAGATGCTGGCCAACTGGCGGATGATGGTGGGGCACGAGTAGCAAGGGACGAGGAGATCCGCGGTCCTGATCCCTCACCCGTCGCCAGCAGACCACCAGCCGGCGGCCGGAGCGGGGTCAGCCTGGGACCAAGGCGCCGCGTCCCCGGGCTCGCACCCGCGAGGGGGTGGGTATGCGTCGCTCCTACCCGCCGAGGCTTCCCGGGGATGGCTCGGCAGCGACGCGCAGGGCGCCGGGGAGAACGGTGAACACCGCCTCCCCGGAAGGGTAGGTCTCGCCGTCGGCGTCAAAGGGCGGCAACGGTGCCGCCGGGTAGAGACGCACCTGCCGCCCGCGCGTATGGCGGACGGGCTCCGCTGAAAGATGCCAGCCAAAATAGAGGCGCGGAAGCTCCCGTACCAGGCGGAGGGTGCTGACGGCCCGCACCGCCACCACGTCGAACACCCCGTCGCCGGGGTCGGCGCCCGGGGCCACCCGCATGCCCTTGCCGAAGGTGGTCCCGTTGGCCACCGCCAGCAGCAGGAGGCGATCCCCAAACCACGGGACCCCATCAACCTCGACCCGGGCTGGCACCGCCCTGTAGGCGCGGATGGCCCGCAGGGTGGCGCGCAGAAATGCGGTCGCCCCGCGCTCGGGCTGGGCGTTCACCTGCTGGTCCACCATTCCCGACAAACCCGCCGAGGCGATGTTGACGAAGAAGAACGAGGCGTGCCGGCCGTCACAGCGACCGGCATCGCAGAGTTGGGGAGCCCCGAGGAGAGCCCGGCGCAACGCCGGCCCGATCTTTCGCGGCACGGCGAAGGCCCGTCCCAGATCGCTGCCCGTCCCCGCAGGAACCAGCCCCAGCGTCACCCGCGCCCCTGCCCCGACCTCCAGTAACGCGCCAGCGACCAGGTGCGCCGTTCCATCGCCCCCCCACACCACCAGCCGCTCGCACCCCTCCTCCACCAGGCGGCGCACCGCCTGCAGCGCGGCGACGGCACTGTCCGCCACCAGCTCGGCGGTGTATCCGAGCCGTCGCGCCTGCTGGCGCCAGCGCTCCCACAGCCGGCCGGCCCGTCCGCCCCCGGCCAGCGGGTTGACCAGCACCGCCGCGGTGCTCATCGAACCCCCGGGGGCAACCAGGAGGCCACCGCCGCCTCCAGTCGCTCCAGTTCCCGTCGCCAGCGCTGGACATCCCACTCCATCACCCGCCGCAGCGGCGACCGCAGGCGCGGCGCCAGCTCCAGGCAGCGGCGGGGCTGCCACATCCCCAGACGCACCCGCCGCAACAGCAGGTCCTCGAGGTGCACCACGGCACCGAAACGGGCCTGCCAGAGCAGCTCAGCCGCACAGATATCCAGATCCTCGGCAAGGGGTTGTAGCTCCTCAGGGCGCGCCGCTGCCACGGCAGCAAACACCTGGGCGCCCAGCCGCCTCACCATAGCGCTGGCAACCGCTGGCACCACGCCACCGTCCACCAGCGCCGCCACCGCGCTGGCCGGTTCCACCCTCCAGGGCAGCGAGGCAGTCCCCGGCGAGGGGGGCCCCACCTCCGCCCGCCGCTCCTCGGGCAGGAGGCGCACCGCTTCATCCACCACCTCCTCGGCGGTGGCGCGGTAGGTGGTGAGCTTGCCCCCCGCCGTGGACAGCAGCCCCTCCTCCTCCCACACCGCCTCCTCCCGCGAGGCGGCGGAGGGGTCCTCGGCGCCGCTGTCGAGGATGGGGCGCACGCCGGCGAAGGCACCGCACACGTCGCCGAGGTCCAGCCCCGCGCCGGGGAAGGCGTTGCGGGCATAGCGCAGCAGGTAGGTGATCTCCTCGGGCGTCGGGACCGGATCGTCGAGCGGACCCTCGTGAAAGAGGTCGGTGGTACCGATCAATACCCCCTCCGGGTGAGGCACCGCGAACACCGGGCGTCCGTCATCCGGCGACAGGCCGGTCACCGCGCACTCCAGCCCCAGCGCCCGCCGCTCCACCAGCAGGTGAGATCCCCGGGAAGGGCGCACCCGCTGACGCTCCTGCCCGGCCAGGGCACGCAGCTGGTCGCACCACGCCCCGGTGGCGTTGACCACCACCCGGGCGCGGATTTGGTGCGCCATCCCGGTCTCCTCGTCGCGCACCACGGCTCCCGCCACTCGCCCCTGATCGTTTCGGCACAGCTCCTCCACCCCGGCGTAGTTCATCGCCGTCCCGCCGGCCAGCACCCCGGCGTTGATGACCGCCAGCACCAGACGGGCGTCATCGGCGACCGCGTCGTCGTACAGCAGGCCGAACTCCAGTTCTTCAGTGGCAATGGCACTGACCAGGCGCGGCACCTCACCGGCGTCAATGCGTTCATGGCGGTGCCGCACCGGTGTCAGGTGGTCGTACATGGTCAGTCCCAGCGCCACCTGCCACCCCGGCGTGGCGTCCCCCCTGTACGACGGGTAGAGAAATCGCACCGGCGTCACCAGGTGGGGGTTGTGAAGCGCCAGGAGGTCGCGCTCCCGGCACGCCGTGCGGGTGATGCGCAGCTGCATGCGCTTGAGATAGCGCAGCCCGCCGTGGATCAACTTGGAGGAGCGGGAGGAGGTGCCAGAGCCGAAGTCCCTCTTCTCCACCAGCCCCACCCGCAGACCCCGCAGGGCGGCGTCGTGGAGAATGCCGGCGCCGGTGATGCCACCCCCCACGACCAGCAGGTCGAGGGGCTCGGCCAGACGCCGCCAGCCCCGTTCCCGCCACCTACGCGGAAACATCATCCGCCCCCTCGGTGTCCCTCAGATCTTGGTGCTTCCCCACGAGCACCCCGGGGTTGAGCACCCCCCCGGGGTCCACCGCGCCAGCGGCGGCTTCCAGAACCGCCCTTCCGTGCCCACCCACCTCGCGCTCCAGCCAGGGGCCGTGGAGGGTGCCCACGCCGTGGTGATGGCTGAGGGTGGCGCCGGACACCATCAGGGCATCGGTGGCCGCCCGCTTGAAGGCCGCCCACTGCGCCAGCTCCTGCCCGGCCGCCAGCGACCAGAAAAAGGTGAAGTAGAGCGACGCCCCGTCCCGGTAGGCGTGGGAGAGGTGGCACAGCACCGCCGCCCGCACCCCGAGCTCGCCAGCGGCGCCGTGCAGCGCCTCGCCCACCCGTTCATAGATGCCGCCCAGGGCACTCCAGGGCGCTGCGGTCTCCAGGGTATCCACGCCGATCCCCTCGTCCAGCAGCGCGTCCCGCAGGTAGGGGTGACGAAACCGCTCCCGACGCCAGCTCCGCCAGCCGAACCCTCCCAGGGCCAGCCCACGGTGAGCCCGCCACACCTCCGCCGCCCGGCGCCGCGCCGCGTCAACGTCTCCTTCGCTGCCGGTCCATCCCAGCAGCAGCAGGCAGGGGCTGGCGAAACGCGGGATGCGCGCCACCCAGGAGCCCATTCGCCTCAGGAGACCTGGCAGGTGGGCCATGCGCAGTGCCAGTTCGCTCTCCCTCTCGTCGGACAGGCGTAGCACCTCCACCGGGCAGCCGGACTGCAGCAGCTCCCGACACGCCGCCACCCCGTCGCTCCAGCAGGGGAACTGCACCGTCACTCCCTCCTCGCGCTCGGGGATCGGTCGCACGCGCAGGGTGGCTTCGGTGAGCACCCCCAGCCGCCCCTCGCTGCCCGCCAGCAGGCGCCGCAGCTCCGGTCCGGCCGCCGAGGCGGGCAGGGGTGGCAGCCGCCACACTCCCGACGACGTCGCTACCTGCAACCCCGCCACCAGATCCTCGATCTTCCCGACGCCGGTGGAGCGCTGGCCCGCCGAGCGCGTTGCCACCCAGCCCCCCACCGTGGACAGCTCGAAGGACTGCGGTTCGTGCCCGAGACGCAAGCCGTGCGGCGTCAGCGCCGCCTCCACCTCCGGCCCCAGTGTCCCGGCCCGAAAGGTGGCCAGCTGCGACTCGCGGTCCAGGTCCACCAGTCCCCGCAGGCCGTTCAGGGAAAGCACCACCGTGGGCACGGCCGCAGCCACCGTGACGCCCCCCACCACGCTGGTCCCGCCCCCCCGAATCACCACCTTGACCCCGGCCTCCCCAGCCCGACGCAGCACCTCGCAGCACTCCTCCGCCGTGGCCGGGGTCACCACCCCGTCGGGTAGCTGCAAGCCTCGCCCACTGCGCAGCGCCACCAGGTCGGGAAACGACTGCCCGGCGGCGTGTCGCAACCGCACCGCGTCGCCGGTCTCCACCGCAACGCCCAACTCGGGAAGGGGCCGCGGCGGCGGCAGCTCCAGCTCTCTCTCTTCCCTCACCGCCAGGGGTGTTCCGGTCCCGACCCGCTCGGCCAGCCACTGGCCCGCGAGGGGCGGTAGGGCTGCAAACTCCCCCTCCCAGCCCCAGCCATTCCAACGCCTGATTCGCGAAGTCATCGTTGCATTCTACCGCCTGATTGCGAGAGGCGGCTTTCCTCCACGGGTCGCCCGTGACCCCCTCGCCATCGCCCGAGGAGTGGTGTTGTCCCGCTGTCCTCGAGGCTTCGCCACCGGTCACGGACAGGGAGCTGTCCGCGTCGTCGTGAAGTGCGCCTGGATTCGATTTTCGGAACCCCGGGGCGGCCTCGACCGATGCCAGGTCTCCATCGAGGCAAATGCCCTCCGGAAAACCGCCACATCTGGTCGGGGAATTTGCGGTCCAGAAACCCCGTCGATCCTGGAGGCGTCGTTGGGATTCATCGCCGCGGGTGGGATGCACCGAGGGGGACTGAAAAGCGACCCTCGAGGCGTCGTTCGCGACGGCCACCGCCATCCCCAGGAAAGGGGAGAAGGCTGCACCGGGTACCCGCTCTACCGCCCGCGGGCACGCTCCAGTCGGCGGCGATCCCGTTTTTCTGGGCGACCGCAGCCCGGCGGCGGGGCCGGGGGTGGCGCCAGTCGATCGAGCAGGCGCCGCTGGCGCTCGCCCTCGGTTTCCGGCGGCGTGACGTCCTCGTACAGCTCCCTCGCCTGCGCCTTGGCGATGTGAGTGGAGGCGAGCCCGCGCACCACCAGCTGGCGCTGCCGGCCCCCCGGCCAGCTCACCACCAGCCGATCTCCCGGCCGCACCAAACGGTGGGGCGTGGCGCGCTGGCCGTTGACCTCCACCCTCCCGGCCAGGCACAGCTCCTTGGCCTGGGAGCGCGTGCGCGCCAGGCACGCCACGTCGAGCCACACATCCAGCCGAACGCCTTCGCCCACGCAACCAGTCTACCTGGAGAGCCCTCGCCGCCCCAGGGCAGGGCCACCACCAGCGCTTGACGGACCTGCTATCCATGCCGCGAGGGGCGTATGATGACAGACTCCATGGGGATCGGGCTTGCCGTGCTGGCGGCGGTGGTGGCCGCAACCGTGCTGGGGGGGGCACTGCCGCTGCGCTTCGAGCGCCACTCGCGCCTGTTCCTTTCGTTTTCGGCCGGCACCCTGGTGGCGCTGGCGCTGCTGGAACTCATCCCCCACGGCCTGCACGGCGCCGAAGATCCCCACCCGCGCCTGCTGTGGGTGCTGGCTTCCTTCGTCGTCACCATGCTGGCCGACAAGCTGCACGTCCTGCATCCCCACGAGCACGGGATGGACGCCTCCTGCCCGGCGGAGGAGCACGTCCACTCCCCGTTGGCCATGCACGGCGCCATCGGCCTGCTGATCCACTCGACGGTGGACGGCTTCGCCCTGGCGGCGGCGCAGCGGGAGTCGCTGGCGGCGGCGCTGGCTGTGGGGCTGGCGCTGGCGGCCCACAAGCTCGCCGATGGGTTGACCACGGTATCGCTCGTCCTCTCCCACCACCACCGGCGCCGCCAGGCGGTGGTCATGCTGGCCGGCAACGCGGCGCTGCTGGTGGTCGGGTTCGCCCTGGGCATGGCGCTGCCGCTGGAGGCGCACCACCTGGGCACGCTGCTCCTGATCATGGCGGGTTTCTTTCTGTACCTGGGGGCCAGCGACCTTTTACCGGCCGTCACCCACCCCCGCTGCCGCAAGCGCGACGTGCTGGCCACCGCCCTGGGTATGGCGGCGGTGGCGGCGGTGTCCCTGCTGGCCCACCACTGACCGCCACCGCGGCGTGAACGGCCCTCGCGCCGGAACCAGGTATCTACCCCCGCCGCTCACATCTTGTAGATCTGCTGGGCGCGCAGTTGCTTCAACCGGTCACGCAGTTGCGCCGCCTCCTCGAACTCCAGCCGCCGCGCCGCCTCCTTCATGCGTCGTTCCAGTTCGGCGATGAGCTTGGCGAGGGAAGCAGCGTCGGTGACCTCGCCCTCGGCCAGGCGCGGCGCCTCGACGTTGACCTCGTAGTAATCGAGATTGGAGAGTTGCACGAGCGGGCTCGAGATGTCCTTGACGATGGAGCGCGGTTCGATGCCGTGCTCCCGGTTGAAGCGCTCCTGCACCGCTCGCCGTCGCCGCGTCTCGTCGATGGCGCGCTGCATGGAGTCGGTGATGTGGTCGGCGTACAGGATGGCCGTGCCGTTGATGTGGCGAGCGGCGCGGCCCATGGTCTGGATCAGAGAGGTGGTGGATCTGAGGTAGCCCTCCTTGTCGGCGTCCAGGATCGCCACCAGTGACACCTCGGGCAGATCGAGCCCCTCCCGCAGCAAGTTGATGCCCACCAGGACGTCGAAGATGCCCCGGCGCAAATCGGTGAGGATGACGGTGCGCTCCAGCGTGTCGATCTCCGAGTGCAGATAGCGCACCCGCACCCCCAGTTCAGCCAGGTAGGAGGTGAGGTCCTCGGCCATGCGTTTGGTCAGGGTGGTGACCAGGACCCGCTCTCCCCGACCCACCCGCTCGCGGATGCGCGCCAGGAGATCGTCCACCTGCCCCTCCGCCGGGCGCACCTCCACCACCGGGTCGAGCAGCCCGGTGGGTCGCACCAGTTGCTCCACCACGTCCTCGCCCGACTTCTGGATCTCGTAGGCGGCCGGGGTGGCCGACACGTAGAGCACCTGGTGGATGCGCGCCTCGAACTCCTCGAAGGTGAGGGGGCGGTTGTCGAGGGCCGAGGGGAGGCGGAAGCCGAACTCCACCAACGTCTCCTTGCGGGAGCGGTCGCCGAAGTACATCCCCCGCACCTGGGGCACGGTGACGTGGGACTCGTCCACCACCAGCAGCCAGTCGTCCGGGAAGTAATCCAGCAGGGTGGGCGGTGGCTCGCCCGGGCGGCGCCGGGTGAGGTGGCGGGAGTAGTTCTCGATCCCCGGGCAGTAGCCCAGCTCCCGCAGCATGTCCAGGTCGAACAGGGTGCGCTGGGAAAGGCGCTGGGCCTCCAGGAGCTTGCCCGCTGCCTCAAGCTGTGCCACCCGCTCGTCCAGCTCGGCGCGGATGTCGGCCACCGCCTCCTCGAGCACGGGGCGCGACACCACGTAGTGGGAGGAGGGGTAGATGGGCACGCGGTCCTCTACCTTCTCCAGGACGACGCCCCGCAGCGGATCGATGCGACTGATCCGCTCCACCGCTCTCCCCCAGAACTCCACTCGCACTGCATGATCGTCGTAGGGTGGATAGATCTCCAGCACATCGCCCCGCACCCGAAACGCCCCCGGCACCAGGTCCAGCTGGGTGCGCTCGTACTGCATGGCCACCAGCTGGCGCAGCACGGCGTCCATCCCCGGCTCGCTGCCGGGCTCCAGCAGCAGCAGCATGCCGTAGTACGCCGCCGGGTCGCCGAGGCCATAGATGCACGAAACCGACGCGATGATCACGATGTCCCGCCGCTCGAACAGGGAGCGGGTGGCGGACAGGCGCAGGCGGTCGATCTCCTCGTTGATGGAGGTTTCCTTCTCGATGTAGGTGTCCGAGGAGGGCACATAGGCCTCGGGTTGGTAATAGTCGTAGTAGGAAACGAAGTACTCCACCGCGTTGTCCGGAAAAAACGTCTTGAACTCCTGAAAAAGCTGGGCAGCCAGGGTCTTGTTGTGGGAGAGCACGAGAGTTGGACGGTTGAGCTGGGCGATGGTGCGGGCAACGGTGAACGTCTTGCCCGAGCCGGTCACCCCCAGCAGCGTCTGCGCCGCCAGGCCGGCCTGGAACCCCGCCACCAGGCGCTGCACGGCCGACTCCTGATCCCCCGCCGGGGGAAACGGCGCCGCCAGGCGAAACGGCTTGCTCACCCCTGTCCCACCCTCCGGCGGACAGCTTACCTCTTCTCTCTTTCCCCCCCGGCTCCCCGCGCTGCCCAGCCGGTGAGAGGCTACCGCGATGGGGGTGGGTGCGGCGAGGGTCTCGGCTGCTCACTCCCTGCTCGCCGCAAGGACGGCCACCGGCAACGAACCGGCAACGAATTGCCAAGACGGCTATACCAGGTACCTGTAGTTGCGTGCCGGGGTTGCGCCGCGCTAGCGTAGCGCCCATGCGGCGATACCTGGTGCGCTGGCTGACCGTTGGGACCCTCATCGGCGTGGCGTGTGGCGCGGGCGTCGGGCTGGCGCTGTCCCGCTTCATGAACATGCCGGCGGTGGAAGCCCTGACGACGTACCGGCCCGCCGCCGCCACCCAGGTGCGCGCCCGCGACGGCTCCCTGCTCGCCACCCTGGCGTTGCAACGTCGCTTCCCCTTGCCCCCCGATCAAATACCCGACGTTTTCCGCAAGGCGGTCGTGGCCTCCGAGGATGCCCGCTTCTTCGCCCACACCGGCCTGGATCCCAAGGGGATCCTGCGCGCCGTGGTGCGCAACGTCTTCTCCCGGCGCTTCAGCCAGGGGGCTTCGACGCTGACCCAGCAACTCGCCCGCACTCTGTTTCTCACCCCCGAGCGGACGCTGGAGCGCAAGATCAAGGAAGCGCTGCTGGCCATCGAGATCGAGCAGAAGTTTTCCAAGGACCAGATCCTGGCCATGTACGCCAACCAGATGTACTTCGGGCACGGCCGCTACGGCGTGGAGGCGGCGAGCCGGTTCTTCTTCGGCAAGCCGGCAGCGGAACTCACCATCCCGGAGGCGGCGCTGCTGGCGGGGATCGTCCAGCTCAACGACCGCCAGTCCCCCATCCGTTTTCCCGAACGCGCCCTGGCGCGGCGCAACTACGCCTTGACCCGCATGCGCGACGAGCGTTTCATCACCGAGGAGGAGTACCGCACCGCGTTGGCCGCCCCCCTGGGCGCTGCCCCCCACTACGATCGCAACGCCGCCGCGGACTACTTCGTCGAGGTGGCCAGGCGCGCCGTGGAGGAGCAGTTCGGCACGCGCGCCATGCTGGAGGGCGGGCTGGTAGTGGAAACCACGGTGGATCCCGCCCTGCAGGAGCTGGCCGAGAGGTCCCTGCGGAACGGACTGGTGGCGTTGCAGCGGCGCCTGGGGTGGCCGGGGCCTCGCCGCAACCTGATGGCGGACGGCATCGAAGACATCGACTCCTGGCGGGACACGTCGTGGGCTTTCCTGCGCTGGCACGAGGGGGAGCTGGCGTACGCCGTGGTCAGCGAGGTTTCCCCCCAGCACGCCGAGTTGCGCATCGCCGGGCGGCGGGCGACGCTGGCCCTCGCCGATGCCCGCTGGACCGGCAGGGATTCCCTCACCAGGCTGTGTCGCCGCGGCGACGTGCTGCTGGTGCGGCTGGGCAAAGTCCAGCCAGACGGCCCACTGCCGGTGACGCTGGAACCCGAGCCGCGGGTGGAGGGGGCGCTGCTGGCCATCGACAACCGCACCGGAGCGGTGCTGGCCCACGTCGGCGGGTTCGATTTCGATCGCTCCCAGTTCGACCGGGTCACCCAGGCCAAGCGGCAGTGCGGTTCGGCGTTCAAGCCCTTCGTGTACGTGGCCGCCTTCGAGCGGGGTTTCACCCCCAACGAGCTGATCTTCGACGGCCCGGCGCTGTTCCCCGACGAGCGCGGCCTGCTCACCTACGTTCCCCTGAACTATTACCGGCGTTACGAGGGGATGGTCACGTTGCGCTACGCCCTCGAGCACTCCCTCAACGCCTCGGCGGTGAAGCTCCAGCAGCTCACCACGGGCGAGGCCATCATCGACGTGGCCCGGCGGTTGGGGATCACCGAGAAGCTCTCCCCCTACCCGACGATGGCCCTGGGATCGTTCGAGTTGACGCTTTCGGAGACCACGGGCGCCTACGCCGGCATTGCCAACGGCGGACAGCGGGTGAAACCCTTCTTCATCGCCCGCGTCCTGGACAGCGCCGGCCAGCCGATCTACTCCCACCGCCTGGAGCCGTTCCAGGCGATTCGCGAGGACGTCGCCTTCCTCGCCAACCACGTCCTGCGGGGGGTCGTGCTGCGGGGCACGGCGGCCAGGGCCGCGAACCTGCCTGGCTACCTGGCCGGCAAGACCGGCACCACCGATGACTATACCGATGCCTGGTTCATCGGTTTCTCGCCCCGCATCACCGTCGGCGTATGGGTGGGCCGGGACATGAAGGAGCGCATCGGCCGCAACATGACCGGCGCCGAAGCAGCGCTGCCCACCTGGATCGAGTTCATGAAGGCGTACCTGGAGTCCCAGCCCGAATTCATCCGTCAGGAGGAGCCGCCGATCCCACCGGGCGTCACTCTGCTGCCGGTGGATCGCCGCACCGGCCTGCGCGCCAACCCCGGGTGCGGTGAATACGTCATCCTGGAGGCGGTGCCGGTAGGCCGCGAGCCGGGACCCTGTTCCGAGGAGTGGCACCACGTCGCCGCCCTGCCCTGGCCCCAGCAGCTTCCCTACTACAGCTACCGGCCGGGGGAGCCGCAAACCACGCCCGAGGCCATGGCCGCGGCGCAGGCCAAGATCGCCGCCAAGGGGGGCGAGGTGGAGCGCTCCGGCCGCCGCTAGTTGAGAAATCGCTCCACGAGCCTGAAGGTGACGGCGGAGACCAGGGCCGAGGCCGGCAGGGTCAGGACCCACGCCCAGACGATGCGGGTGGCCACCCCCCAACGGACCGCCGACAGGCGCTGGGTCGACCCGACACCGGCAATGGCGCCGGCAATGGTGTGAGTGGTCGACACGGGAATGCCCGCGAACGAGACGGCAAACAGCGACACCGCGCCGGCGGTCTCGGCACAGAAGCCGTGCATCGGGCGGAGCTTGGTGAGCTTGATTCCCATCGTCTTGACCACTCGCCAGCCACCGGTGATGGTCCCCAGGGCAATCACCGCATGGCAGGTGAGAATCACCCACACCGGCACGTGAAACTCCTTCAGATAACCGGCCGAGAACAGCAGTGCGGCGATGATGCCCATGGTCTTCTGAGCGTCATTGAGCCCGTGCCCCAGCGAGTACGCGCCCGATGAAACCAGCTGGCCAACGCGGAACACCCGATCCAGGCGGTGTACGTTGAAGCTCTGGAAGACCCAGTACACCGCCACCATGAGGATGAACCCCAGCACCATACCAATCAGGGGCGACAACACGATGAAGGCGGCGACCCGCGCGATTCCGGAGACGACCAGCGCCTCCACCCCCGCCTTGGCGAGACCTGCCCCCGCCAATCCCCCGATGATCGAGTGCGAGACCGAGATGGGAAGCCCCAGCTGGGTGCACGCGAACGTCCACAGGATCGCCCCGACCAGGGCGGCAAAGATCACCCAATGGTCGATAACGCCAACGTCCACGATCCCCTTCCCGACTGTCTTGGCCACCTTGACTTCAAAGCCGAAGGCGGCCACGAAGTTGAAGAACGCCGCCCAGCACACCGCCAGCTTGGGGGGCAACACCCCCGTCGCCACCACGGTGGCGATGGAGTTGGCGGCATCGTTCATGCCGTTGAGGAAATCGAACACCAGTGCCAGCAGCACCAGCCCAACGATCAGGGTCAGCACGGGTCGCCCTCCCTCCTGCCCGGAGCAGGTTGGCTCTCGTCGAGGCTCATGAACTCTTGATGATGATGCTTTCGATGACATTGGCCACGTCCTCGCAGCGGTCCGTGGCCTCCTCGATGAGCTGGTAGAGCTCCTTGTACTTGATGATCGTCACCGCGTCGGTGCACTCGGCGAAGAGCTTCGCCAGAGCGGCCCGATGCAGGGCGTCGGCCTCGTTCTCCAGCCGATTGATCTCGACACACCGGGCGTGGGCGTCGGCGTGGTAGCGAGGATCGTGAAGTGCCAGCACTGCCTTCTGCACCTCCTTGGCCGAGGCCACCAGAATTTCGCCCAAGGGCAACAACATCTCGGGCATCTCGGTGATGCGGTACAACACCAGCCGCTGCCCGGCGGCATCCACCGCGTCGAGGATGTCGTCGAGGTGCGTGATGAGCGCATGGATGTCCTCGCGGTCAAAGGGCGTGATGAAGGACCGGTTGAGCTTGTCCAGAGTGTTGTGCGTGAGGCGGTCACCCGCGTGCTCGAAATCTTTCAGCTTGTTAACCTTGGCTGCCAGATCACGGGGATCGGCGACGATGTCTCGGAACAGCACGACACCATCAACGATGTTGGCGGACGCACGGATGAAGAGATCGAGGAAGCCCCGATCATTGGGCAGGAACCAACGCATCGCACTCTCCTCCGGGCCGGGCAGCCCAGCGGATGGTACCCCAGTCGGCTCCCGCCGGGAAAGGTCGAATCCCGGCCGCGGCCCGTCAGTGCCGCCAAAACTGCCGGGAAAACAGCACGAGAATGGTGAAGATCTCCAATCTTCCCAGCAGCATACATGCCGACAACAGGAGCTTGACCGCAGCTGGAAAGGAGGAGAAGTTGTCCATCGCCCCAACCGCCCCTAGCCCGGGCCCGACGTTGCCGATGGCGGTCAGGGAGGCGGAAACGGCGGTGGCGAAATCGTACCCGGCGGCGGTCACCACGGCGGCCGCTCCCCCCGCCAGGAGCACATAGGCGGTGAGGAAGGCGGCGACCCCCGACAACACGCCGTCGCTCACCACCTGACCGTGGTACTTCACCGGCACCACCGCGTGCGGGTGAATGAAGCGATGCACCGTGGCGCGCAGGGAGCGCAGCGCCAGGAGAATGCGCAGACTCTTGGGTCCCCCACCGGTGGAGCCCGACATGCCACCGAACAGCATCAGCGCCACCAGCAGGAACTGCGCTGCGTGCGGCCACAGCTCGTAGTCGACGGACACGTAGCCGGTGGTGGTGACGATGGAGACGGTCTGAAAGAGCGCCGCCCGGACCGTGTCGTGTACCCCTTTCCCTTGGTCCCAGAGCACGGCGAACAGCAGCACCGCAGCCCCACCCACGACAGCGAGAAAGTAGCGCAGTTCCACGTCGCGAACCACGTCGCTCCAGCGACCGGTCAGTGCCTTGTAGTGCAACACGAAGTTCATCCCGGCGGCGAGCATGAAGACGATCACCACCCACTCCACCGCCGGCGAGGAGAACTCCCCCACCGAGGCGTTGCGCGTCGAAAACCCCCCCGTCGCCAGGGTAGTGAGGGCGTGGCAGAGGGCGTCGAACCAGCTCAAACCACACAGCATCAGCGCCAGCCACTGGGCCACCGTGAAGCCCACGTACAGGCCCCACAGCGTTCTGGCCGTGGCTGCCAGGCGCGGGCGCACCTTGTCCGCCACCGGACCCGGTACCTCGGCCTTGAAAAGCTGCATCCCGCCGATCCCCAGCAGTGGAAGTATGGCGATGGTAAAGAGGATGATGCCCATGCCCCCCAGCCACTGCGTCATTGCTCGCCACAGCAGCAGCGACCGGGGCAGAGCAGAAACGTCAGCAATCACCGTGGATCCGGTGGTGGTGAACCCCGACACCGACTCGAAGAGGGCGTCCACCGGCCCCAGGCTGCCGCTCAACAGGTACGGCAACGCCCCTACCAGGGAAGTCACTGCCCACGCCCCGCTGACCACCAGAAAGCCGTCCCGGGCGCGCAGGTTACGCTCCTTCGTCTGGGTTACCGCAACGAGTCCAGCGCCCGCCACCCCGGCCAGCAGGAGAGCGCTCACGAACGGGCCGGGTGCATCTTCAAAGGCCACCGCAGCCACCAGCGGTACAAGCAAGAGGCCGGCAACCACCAGCAGCAGCCACCCCAGAAGGTGGAGGTCGAACCGCCGGTTCATTGCCCGCCCACGAAGGCATCCAGCTCGGCGGCGCGCGCCGTGGAGGTGATCAGCAGCGCCCGATCGCCCACCAGGATGCGATCACCTCCTCCGGGTACGATCACGTTCTTGCCACGCAGCAGCGCTGCCACCAGAGTGCCGCGGGGCAACCCCAGTTCTGCCAGTGGCGGTCCCACCAGCCGACTGCCTGACTCCACCTCCACCTCCACCAGCTCGATGAGGTCCTCCATGAGAGCCGCCGCCGCCCGGACCCGACCGCGGCGCACGAACTGCACCGCCAGACCCACCGTGAGCAGGCGCGGCGAGACCACCGCATCGATCCCAAGTTCCCCCACCATGCGCGTCAGCGCCGGATTGTCCACCAGCGAGAAGGCCCGCGCCGCCCCCAGTCGCCGCGCCAGCAGGCACGCCATGACGTTCAGGGAGCTGTCGTCGGTGCAGGCCACGAAGGCAGAGGCCCGCTCGACCCCTTCCTCTTCCAGGACTTCCCGATCGGTGGCCTGGGCACGCACCACCACGGTGCGCTTCAACTGCGCCGCGGCCGCCTCGGCCACCTCGAGATCGTCCTCGAAGAGGGTAACGTCCTCGTTGCGGGCCTCCAGCCGCTGGGCGAGTTCCAGGCCGATCCGGCTCGCCCCGGCGATCATCACCCGCTCTTCGCTGCCCCGGCGAACCCCCAGCAGCTTGAGAACGTTGCCCAGCTCGTGCGGGTCAATGGCGAAGTAGGCCAGATCTCCGGCGCGAAACTCATCCTCGCCGTGGGGGACGAAGGACTCCTCCCCCCGCCGGATGGCCACCGCCAGCACCGGTGGCGACGGGAAGAGCAGGCGCAGGTGGGAGAGCAGCAGACCCTCGAAGTCGCTGCCGGCGGGAATCGGGAAGCCGGCGATGATCAGCTTCCCATCGAGAAAGGTAACCACATCCACGGCCCCCGGCACCGGCAGGAGCGACAGGATCTTCTCCACCGCCGCCTGGTCGGGATTGATGCACACATGCTCACCGCCCAGCCGCTGGGCGATGGCGGCGAAGCTCGCCTCGTGGCTGCGATCGCGCAGTCGGGCCACCACCCGCGGCACCTTGAACAGCGCCGAGCCCATCAGCGCCACCACCATGTTGGCCTCATCCGAGGAGGTGCAGGCAAAGAGAACGTCGCACTCCTCGATGCCCGCCTGCCGCAGCACCTCCACCGCCGTGCCGTTACCCGCCACGACCTGCACGTCCAGGTCGTCGGCCAGCCCCTGCAGGCGTTCCCGGTCGCTCTCCACGATAACCACGTCATGCCGATCCCGGGCCAGCCTCGCCGCCAGGGTCGAGCCCACCAGCCCTCCTCCCACCACCAGCGCGCGCATGCCGCTAGCTTACCCCCAATCCCGACCGTCGGGCCTTCGCGTGGCGTTGCTGGAATGCCGGGCGTCGCTCCACGGTTGCGCAGCACGACCGCCAACCACCCCGCCTGGGTACGTGACGACGGCGGTCGAGGAGAACGTGCATGTCCGATCCCGTGGTTGCATCTCGCAAGTCCGTGCGCCTGACCCTGACCCCCGGTACCTACTGGTGGTGCAGCTGTGGTCGCTCCGCGAGCCAGCCGTTTTGCGACGGCTCCCACAAGGGGACGGAGTTTTCACCCCTCCAGTTCGAAGTGGAGCGGGAGCGCGAGGTCTTTCTTTGCCAGTGCAAGCACACCAGGACGCCCCCCCACTGCGACGGATCCCACAAGGCCTTGCCCCAAGCGTAAGCGGTGGCGCCGGCCCTGATCAGGTTCCCTCGCGCCACCCCGCCAGGTAGTCCTCCTGCTCCGCGGTCAGCGTGTCGATGCCCACGCCCAGGGTAGCCAGCTTGAGCAGGGCGATCTGGCGATCCAGTTCGGCCGGCAACCGGTGCACCCTTCTGGTCATGCCGGCCCCGTGCTGAACCAGGTACTCTGCGGCCAACGCCTGATTAGCGAAAGACATGTCCATCACCGCCCCTGGGTGCCCCTCGGCCGCCGCCAGGTTGACCAGACGCCCCTGGGCCAGTACGAACACCGTCTTGCCAGCCAACTCGTACGCTTCCACGAACGGCCGCACCTGATGCACCGACCGCGCCGACGCGCGCAGCTCATCAAGGGCGATTTCCACGTCGAAGTGTCCGGAGTTGCAGAGGATCGCCCCGTCCTTCATGAGCGCCGCGTGGGCCGCGGTGATCACCCTGGTGTTGCCGGTGACGGTGACGAAGACGTCCCCCAGTGGGGCCGCCTGGGCCATGGGCATGACGCTGAACCCGTCCATGGTGGCCTCCAGCGCCTTCACCGGGTCCACCTCGGTGACGATGACCCTGGCGCCATGCCCGTGGGCCCGCATGGCTACCCCCCGGCCGCACCACCCGTAGCCCGCCACCACGACCGTGGCCCCGGCCAGCAAGATATTGGTGGATCGCAAGATGCCATCGATGGTCGATTGCCCGGTGCCGTAGCGGTTGTCGAACAGGTGCTTGGTATCCGAATCGTTGACGGCGATGACGGGGAAGCGCAGGACCCCATCCCGCTCCATGGCGCGCAGGCGGATCACGCCGGTGGTGGTCTCCTCGGTCGATCCCAGGACCCCGGCGATGAGGCGCTCACGCCCACCCTCTCCCAGGGCGGTCGCGAACGAACGGACCTCCTCGTGCACACCATCCAGCTCCCCCCGGGCAACGAACAGCAGGGACGACACCAGGTCGGCACCGTCGTCCATGGTGACCGTCGGCTCGAACTCGAGACACGCTCGAATGTGCCGGTAATAGCTCGCGTTATCCTCACCCTTGATGGCGAACACCGCCGCCCCGTACTGCGCCACCAGGGCGGCAGCCACATCGTCCTGGGTGGAAAGTGGGTTCGAGGCGCACAGCCGCACCTCCGCTCCACCCGCCTGCAACGTGCGCACAAGGTTGGCGGTCTCGGTGGTGACGTGCAGGCACGCGGCGATGCGCTGACCGGCCAGGGGTTTTTGCTCCTCGAAGCGTGTGCGGATCGAGGCCAGCACCGGCATGTGCCGATCCGCCCACGCGATCCGCCGTGCGCCGGCCTCGGCCAGGGAGAGATCGAGAACGTCATGAAGGGGAAGGGTCATGGGCATCCTCCTCAAAGGTGGGCGCGCGGCCCGCGGCATTGTAGGTGATCAGCACCAAGCCTTGTTCCCCGTTGGCGAACTGGCCATCGCTCGCGGCGGCCACAGCGCCGCCTCCATTGGCGAAGCCTTGTCACCGGCAATCCTCTCGATCAGAGGGCGACGCTTTCACCCACGGGTCCGGGGGCACCAGCGCTTCGGGTCGACCCTGGGCATCGGGCACCACACGGGACGAGCGTCAGACAGCGTGTCCCCCGGGAGATCCGAGACCGCCGCTCCTTGACCGCGCGCCCCCGGCCATCCCGTTGTTTCCTTCGCTCGGCCACCCCACCGCCGCAGCGCCTCGAACCCCTGCCGACGCACACCCCTCCTCGTCCCCTTCGACGTGTATAATGTCTTGGGAGCATTTGCGATGCCCGGGTTTTCGCGCAGCCTCGCAGAACTGGCCACTCTGGCGGGAGACGCCCTCGACGCCAGAGCCGCCCAGGTGCTGCTGCGCGCCTTTTCCGAGCTGCACGAGGAACTCGCCGACCAGGTGACCAAGGCGGAGTTTCGCGAGTTGACAGCCACCGTCCAGAAGCTCGCCGAGGCCCAGAAGCGCACCGAACTGCGGGTCGAGGAGCTCGCCGAGGCCCAGAAGCGTACCGAACTTCGCGTCGAGGAACTCGCCGAGGCTCAAAAACGCACCGAACTGCGCGTCGAGGAACTCGCCGAGGCCCAGAACCGCAGCGAGGCGCGCCTCGACCGCCTCGAGCAAGCCGTTGCGGAGCTCGCCGAAGCCCAGCGACGCACCGAGCTGCGCGTGGAGGAGCTGGCGCGGGCCCAGCTGCGCACCGAAGAAACGGTGCGCCAGCTGGTGATGGACATGAAGCACGTGAAGGAAGAGTTGGGAGGTCTCTCCCACGCTGTGGGGTACGGCCTGGAGAACCTCGCCTACCGCACCCTCCCCCGCCTGCTGCGGGAGCGCTTCCAGCTCACCCTCACCGAGCCCCTGCGCCGGCGCTTCCTCCCCATCGGCGAGCGGATGCTGGAGGTCAACCTCTGGGGCCTGGCCGCCCGGCCCGACGGGCAGGCGGTGCGGGTGGTGGGCGAGGCCAAGACTCGCCTGTCGGCCGCCAAGCACTTCAAGGGCGTGGAACGGCTCCTCTCTGCCACCAGGCCCCACTGGGGAACGACGGAAGCGTTCGTCGTCTTGCTCTGCCACGTGGCCCTCCCCGGCACCGAGGAGGAGGCGCGCACGCGCGGCTGGTGGGTGGTGGAGAGCTGGGAGCTGGAGGCGCCGTCGGTGGCGTAAACGCCACGCCGACGCAGGGCTTTCGGAAGAATTACCAGCTGCGAGTTGAAATCCTGCGGAGCCGGAGTTGGCGGAAAACCTCTCCCCGGAGTTCAGCGCAGCGCCGTGCCCACCGCCACCCCGATGAAGGTCGCCAGGGCGTAGCCCAGCGTGCCGCACAGCACCGCCGGGATCACCAGCCCCTTCCATCCGCGCGCGGCGGCCATGGCGGCGGCGGTGGCCGGCCCTCCCATGTTGGCGTTGGAGGCCACCACCAGTTCCACCAGGTCGGCGCGCACGAGACGGCCCGCCAGCAGGATGACGGCCAGATGAACGGCCAGAATCAGGGCCGCGAACACGAAGAGGGAAAGCCCCACCCGCACAACCGTCCCCACGTGGGCGCCAGCGCCAATGGTGGCGAAGAACACCTGCATCAGCACCACCCCCAGCTCGTCGGCCCCTCCCAGGGTGGCCAGTCGGCCGGGGACCAGGGTGGCGGCGGCAACCGCGAGCAGTGTCAGCCCGAGAATACCCGCACCCGGTACGTTCGCGATCCTGGCCAGGGCAAAACCACCGCCACAGATGGCGGCGGCGTAGGCGAGGGCAGCGAGCATCCCCGCCGCCGTCGCCGGCTGAAATTCCACCGTCGCGCCGTCCCCAGCCTCCTCGATTCCGGTGCGTCGAGGATAGCGGCGCCGAAGCCACGCCAGCGAGGGGAGCGCAAACAGAATCAGGAAATACAGCGTCATCACCAGGTTGTCCGCCGCCACCCCGGCGGCGAGGAGGTCCGGGGAGCTCAACCCCAGCGCCTGCGCCACCGCCACGTAGTTGATCGACCCACCGATGTAGGTGGCGCAGAACACCCCCGCCAGCTTGAACCCATCCTCGCCCAGCGGTACCAGGTGAAAGGCCACCAGCGTGCCAGCCACGGTGCCCGCAGCTCCCAGAATGAAGGCGACCAGCATCGGGCCGGACTCCTTGACGATGCGACGCAGGTCGGCGCGCACCAGCAGCAGGGGAATGGCCAGCGGTACCAGATACCCCCAAACCGTGTCGTAGGCGGGCGCCGAGGCAGGTAGCACCCCGACGTTGGACAGGAGGAATCCCCCGCCAATCGCCAGCACGGCTCCCGAAAAGCTGCGTCCCCACCGCGTACGCTCGGCCGCCAGCGCTCCAGCGCCGGTGGCCAGCAGCACCGCCCACAGGAGCCAGTGATCGTCGGGGGACACCAGCGGCGTCATGCCAGCGAATCCTAGCCCACCGCGAGAGTCTCCCACCTCACCCCATCGCCACCCGGACGGTGTTCTTGCCCGCCGCCTTGCCCTCGTAGACCGCCGCATCGGCGCGGCGCAGCGCTGCGTCGAAGTCACCGTCGCTGCAGATGCTCACTCCCAAGGTCACGGTCACCACGCCGGGCCCTGCAGCGACCCCCACGATTCCACTGGCGACAGCGGCGCGAATCTTCTCCGCCACCCGAGCCGCCCCCTCGAGGTTGGTGTCGGGCAGCACGATGAGGAACTCCTCTCCCCCCCAGCGCGCCACCGCGTCGCTGGATCGCACGCAGCCGACGATGGCGCTGGCCACCCTCTTGAGGACCTCGTCCCCCTGCCTGTGCCCGAAGGTGTCGTTGATGCGCTTGAAATCGTCGATATCCGCCAGAGCCAGCGCCAGCGGCGTGGCCTGACGCCGCACCCGCGCCAGTTCGCGAGTCAGGATCTCCATCACCCCGCGGCGGTTGTACAACCCGGTCAGCTCGTCGGTGCGCGCCAGCACCTCCACCTGCCCCAGCGCCCGTTCCAGCGCCGCGTTGGTGGCGGCAATGGCGTTGGCGCTTCGCACCTTCAGCCGGTAGCCGGCGACCAGCAGGCCGATGACCACCATCGCCAGCCCCAGCATGGCCGTCACCGCCCAGCGCGCCGTTCTCTCGGCCCGCCGTTGACCCTCCAGCACCGCGATCTCCTGCTCCTTGCGCGCAGACTCGAAGGCGATGACCAGCTTGTTGACCCGCGCCGCCTTCTCCGTCCCCACCACCTCTTCGTCGATGGCCTGAAAACGACGGAAGCTGGCCAGGGCCAGGGCCGGCCGCCCCATCGCGTCGTACACTTCCGCCAGCTCGCGGTGGGCGTCTGCAGCCATGCGCCGGTCCTCCAGGCGCTCGGCCAGCGACAATCCCTCACGGACCGCCCTCAACGCTCCGTTGAGATCGCCCTGCCGACGCCGCACCCCGGCCAGCTTGATCAGGTTGTCGGCAATGCCGCGCCGTCGGTCGGTGCGCTGGCAGACCTCCAGGGCGCGCACGATGAACGCCTCGGCCTCTTCCAGATGTCCAGCCGCCAGATGCACCGAGCCGGCACCGGCCAGCGCCAGGCTCAACAGGTACTGATCGCCCAACGACTCCGCGGTGCGGCGCGCCTCCTCATACGAGGCCAGGGCCGCCTCCATCTGCTTGAGATCCTGCTGCAAGCCGCCGAGGTTGTAGCGGCATCCGGCCACCCCGCCGGGGTAGTCGAGCGCCTGGTAGCGGGCCAGCGCGCTCTGGTAGTACTCCATCGCCCGTGGGATGTCCCCCAGGGCCCTGAGCACGTTACCGATCGCCGCCTGCAGGTGGGCGATGTGCAGGGGAGCGGGACCCGGGTCCGGCAGGCGTGCCAGTTCCTCGAAACGCCTCAACGCCTCCAGGTAGTGGCGCAGTGCCGACTCGTAGTCAGTGAGAAAATAGTACATGTCCCCCAGCCGTCGCAGGCTGCGCCCCAGCTCCATGCCCTCGCCCAGCTCGGCAAATCGCCGCCGCGCCTCGTGGTAGAGCTCCAGGGCCGCGCGATGGTCGCCCTGCACCCGGGCGGCGTCCGCCCGGATGAATGTCACCCTGGCCAGAACGCGCCGATCGTCCGGGCGCCGGCTCCGCGCCTCGGCCTGCTCGGCGAGCTCCAGCGCCCGCCGGGGGTCGCGCTCCACCACCTCCCGCGCCTGCCGCAGCAACTCCTCGATGTGAGACCGTGGCGGGGAGGGTTTCTTCTCGCCAGGGGGGCCGACCTCGCCGCCGGCGAAGCACACCACACCCGGCCAGCACGGCAGCGACAGCAGAACCGTCACCAGCGCCGTGGCGCGCGGTTGGCCCATACTTCTACTTTACATCCACGGCCGACCGGGGAAGTGGTCGGGGACCCGTCGATGCGACGTGGTAGCGTGGGGTGTGCTCGCCGGTCTGGCGCTACTGGGGGTCACCGCCATCTGGGGCTGGACATTCGTGCTCGTCCACGAGGCGGTGAAGGCGTACGGGGTGTTGGCGTTCCTCGCGCTTCGCTTTCTCCTGGCGGCCGCACTCCTGGCACCGGCGGTTGGCGCGCGTCTCACCCGCACCACCCTTTTCGTCGGGTCAGGGATCGGGCTGGTGCTGACGGCCGGGTACCTGTTGCAGACCTGGGGGCTTCGCCATACGACGCCGACCAGCGCCGGCCTGATCACGGGCCTGTTTGTGGTCGTCGCTCCTGTCGCCGCCCGACTGCTTTATCGGACTCCCCTCTCGGCGCTGGCCATCTGGGCCATTGGCCTCAGCCTGGTGGGTCTGTGGTTGCTCTCGGGCGGTAGCTCTCTTGCCCTCCAGCGGGGCGATTTGCTGGTGCTGGGTTGCGCCCTGGCGTACGGGGTGCACGTGGCACTCCTGTCACGTCACGCCCCCCACCATGACCCCACAGCCCTCACCTTCGCACAGCTTGCCACCGCCGCCACGGTCTTCACCCTCGCCTGGCCGGTGGTGGACCCCCTCAGCCTGCCATCGACCCCGGCGGTGTGGATGGCGCTGGGCGTGACCGCCACCCTGGCCTCCTCGCTCGCCTATCTGGTGCAGACCTGGGCACAGCGGCGTCTGTCTGCCGCCCAGACGGCCGTCATTCTCACTGCCGAACCGATGTTCGCCGCGCTGTTCGGCTACCTCCTGGCGGGCGATCGCCTCACCCTCACGCAGCTGGTGGGCGGCGCGCTGATCCTGGTGGCGGTGGCCCTCGTCGAGATCCTGCCGAACCTGCGCGGCCTCACCGGGAGAAGATGAGGTACAGCAAGGGGGCCAGCAGTCCCGCCCCCACCAACCACTTCCCTCTGCCGGCCAAACCCTTACGGCCGGTGATGATGAACATGCCGGTGAAGGCCAGTACCGCCAGCCCGATGGCGTAGATGTCGGCGAACCAGGTCCACCACCCTTTTCCCTTGTTGAGGTGGAGAAAGTTCACCTCGTAGAGGAAAAAGCGACGCGCCCGGTGCTCGTCCTCGACCTCCCCACCGGGAAGTGAAACGGTGAGGGTGCGGTTGTCGAAGAAGACCTTCAAGAGCTCGGGGCCGACCTTAACTGCCGACACCGGTTCCTCGGCAATGCCCATCCGGCGAGCCACCTCCCGCCCTTGCTCCGCTGCGGAACCTGTCGGTATTTCACCCACCTGATGACGGGTGCGCTCCAGGCGATAGGAAGGGTTCCAGTCTGCGGTGTGGTTGACGGCCACGCCCGAGATGGCGTACAGCACCGTCAGGCCGGCGAAGAAATACCCGAGGTCCCGGTGGACCGCGACGAAGGCTCGGCGCCAGCGCAACGGTCAGAAGTAAACAACCGCGCCGGTGCCGGCGATCTGGTAGGTGGCGGAGGCCTTCTTGGCCGCCTTTTCCTGCTCCGCGCAGGAGTGGTCGCCACCCTGCTCCTTGGAGGGCTGTGCGCTGTCGTGTTTCTCACCGACCGGGTTGACCACTTCGAAGACCCCCTCGGCCGAGGCCTTTCGCCCCATGGCCTCCATGGGGAATACGATCACACCGTCCTCCACCTTGATGCGAATGCCCTGCTCCCGCTCGGGGTCGGTGATCATCATCCAGCAGCCACGCTTGGCGCACACGGCCGTCACCACGCCGTCCACCCGCACCTTCTTGCCCACGAACTTTTCCGGCGTTGCCAGGAGCTGAGCCACCGAGGAGCTGGACTCCAGGGTGACGCCCGATCCGTACTTCTTGGCCTCCCCTGCCAGGGCAGAGGTACCGATGACGATGACGATGGCCAGCAGGCCCAACGCAGCTCGCTTCACTCTAGCCTCCCCATCAGCGCCCGCAGCTACGGCGGCGCCCTTTCAAGGACTATGGATTCTGGGATAGCCCTTCATCGCTGTCAACCCGTGTGACCTGGCACACCGCCCGCGAGGAACCATCCGGAACGGGTCAGGTGGCGACACCGTATACTCACGCCGAAGGGAGAGTCCCATGCCGAAGGTTGCGACGAGCTTGATGTGTGCGCTGGTGGTGGCGGGTGTCCTGGGGTCGAGCGTTCCGTCCTACGCGCAGACGCCCGAGTGGGATCTCAAGCTGGGTCTTTCCTACCTGGGTACCTCGGGGAACAGCCGCACCTCCTCCACCGGCCTGTCGGCCAACTTCGAGCGCACGTGGGGCGACTGGAAACTCCAGGCCCTGGCTTCGGCGCTGCGCGCCAGCGACGACGGGGAAAAGAGTGCCGAGCGGCTGCTGGCGGCGGCACGTGGTGATGTCACGGTGTGGAAGGAACTGGCCCTCACCTCGGGCATCGCGTGGGAGCGCGATCGCTTCGCGGGCATCGACTCGCGCTCGATCCTGGACGCCGGCCTCAAGTGGACCCCAGAGCTGGACGTCGATATCGCCTTCTCGGCGCTCGTTGCCGCCACCTACACTCGCGAAGACCAGGTCGGGGCCGCCTCTGATGGCTTCCTGGGCGCGCTGGTCAAGGCGGACGCCGGGTACGTCATCACCGAGTCGGCCAGGGCCACCGCCAGCGCCGCGGTCTACCCCAACTTCGAAGCCACCAGGGCCTGGCGGGCCGTCAGCACGGCGGGCCTGCAGGCTTCCCTGTCATCGCAGCTCGCCCTAAAGCTGGCCTACGAGTACCGTTACAACAACCGCCCCCCGGCCGGCTTTCGCAAGGCCGACACCGCCACAGTACTGTCGCTGGTGGCGCAGTTCCCCAAACTGAAGTAGAGCCTGTGATGCCAGCAGTAGCGGTTGCCGAGCGCCTCGCCTGGGAGGTCGATCCCTATCGGCGAGAGCTGGACGCCGAGGTGGTCGCCAGCGGCGGTGAACCAGGCAAAGCCTGGGCGATCCTGAACGACACCGTGCTCTATCCCGAGGGCGGCGGCCAGCCCAGCGACCGCGGCTGGATCAACAACACTCCCGTCCTGGCGGTGCGGCGCACGCCGGAGGCGATCATCCACGAGCTGGCGGCCCCGGTTTCCCCCGGGCCGGCGCGGGTATGCCTGGACTGGGTCCGGCGCTTCGACCACATGCAACAACACGCCGCGCAGCATCTCCTCACCGCCCTGGCGCAGGACCGCTTCGGCTGGCCGACCACCGCCTTCCACCTCGGGGAGCGTCTCAGCGACATCGAGTTGAACGTCCCCTCCCTCACCCCTGGGGAGCTTGTTGCCCTCGAAGAAGCGGCGGCGGCAGAGATTCGCGCCGCCCGCCCTGTGCACTGTCGCTGGGTCGCGCCGGAGGAGATGCCTGGCCTGCCGATCCGCACCCGAGGTCTGCCGGCGGGCCATCGAGGGGAGGTGCGCCTGGTCGAGATCGAGGGTATCGACCTCAACACCTGCGGTGGCACCCACGTGGCGTGCACGGCCGAGCTGGAGAGCATCGTCCTCCTCGGCACCGAGCCCATGCGGGGTGGAACCCGGGTGTTCTTCGCCGCCGGGCGCCGGGTACGCATTCTGGCGCACGAGCAGGCCGGCGTGCTGGCCAGGCTGCGCGCCCTCCTGGGCGCCCCGGACGAGGAGCTGGCATCAGTGGTGGAGGCCAAGCTGGAGACGCTGCGCAGCGCCGAGCGGCTGCTCCGCCGCTGGCGGGACGAGGCAGCCGATGCCCTGGGCGAGGTGCTAGCAGCCAGCGGTGAGTCTCTGGCGTACCGACACCTCCCGGACAAGGAGCTGCCTTTCTTGCAGCGCGCCGCCCGCCGGTTCGTCGCCCTCTCCCCCGCCCGGGTCGTGCTTCTCACCGGCGACAGCAGCGACGGAGGGGTGTTCTGTCTGGCCTCTGGAGACGCAGCTGAGGTGGACACCGCGGCGCTCGCGAGCACCTTCACGGGCATCGCTGGTGGCCGCTGCGGAGGAAAGGGGCGATTCTTCCAGGGGAAGATCCCCTCCTTTGAGCGCCGCGAGGCCGCCGTCGAGGCGGTTCGCAGCGTCCTCCGCCACTCTCCTCGCCCGAAGGCCTTGCCCGAGCGATGAGGCGGATCACCGAGTCGGTTGCTCCAAAAGCTTGTGAATGTATTTGACAAGCGCGTATTGGCTGCCATATCCTTACACGGGCTCCCTCCCCAGGGTGGGGGCGCGGAGGTGCTGCGAGAATGCCGCAGACCCCCATCAGGGTGCTGGTGGTCGACGACGAGGAGGACTTCGCCTCGGCGCTGGTCACCCGCCTCAGCCGACGCGGTTTTGCTGCTCGCGCCGCGTACTCCGGTGCCGCTGCCCTCGCCGAGCTGGCGCGCGGGGGTACCCAGGTGGTCATCCTCGACCTCAAGATGCCCGGGATGGACGGCATCGAGACGCTGCATCGCATCCGCCGTCGCCACCCCCAGGTCGAGGTCATCGTTCTCACCGGTCACGGCACCGTGGCCTCGGGCATCGAGGGCATGCAGATCGGCGCCGCCGACTATCTGCGCAAGCCGGTACCCATTGAAACGCTGTGCACCGCCATCCAGGCGGCGGCCGAAAGGAGTCGGGGCGGGCCCAATTCCCGCTCCGGGGAGGAGGCACTGTGAGGAGGGGACATTTTCTGACCTGGGCACGCGCCGGCGTGGCGGCGCTGCTCTCCTGGGCGCTGGCGGCACCGGCCCTGGCGGCCGGAGGGGGCAAGGGCGCCTCCAAACTGGTCAACGTCGCGGATACCCGCGGGCTCGAACCGGGGCTCTCCCGCTGGATCGCCGGCGTGTACAACGAGAGTTTCTGGTTGTTCGGCCTGCTCACCGTGGCAGTCATGGTGGGGATGGGGCTCATTCTCGGCCTGGCCACCGACAAGGCCGTGGGCCTGCTGGGGATCAACCTCGGCAAGATCAGCCACCACGAGTAGGGAGGGAGGACCATGGAACTCTTCGAGATCTACCTCCCGGTCGCGGGCATCCACTTCAACGTCCTGGTACTACTTCTGATTGGTTTCACCGTTGGGGTGTGCGGCGGCTTCTTCGGCATCGGCGGCGCGTGGATCGTCACCCCCGCCCTCAACATCTTCGGCTTCCCCATGCCCTACGCCATCGGCACGGACCTGGCGCACATCGGGGGGAAGTCGATCGTTTCGACGATTCGACACGGGAAGTTCGGCAACGTGGACGTGCGCTTGGGCGTGGCCATGATCCTCGGGACCACCATCGGCATGGAGCTGGGCGCCAACCTGGTCATCAAGCTGGAGCAGATGGGACTGGCCGAGGGTCTGATCCGCAAGATGTACATCGTCTTCCTGGGCGCCATCGGCTCCTACGTCCTCTACGATTACCTCACCCACACCCGCCGGCAGCGCCGGGTGGAGGCCGGCCTGGAGGTCGCCCCCGGAGGCGAAACCGTGGCGCAAAAGCTGCAGCGCATCAAGATTCCCCCCATGGTGCATTTTCAGGCCTCCGGGATCACCTGCTCCATGTGGTTGCCGGTGCTGGTCGGCCTGACGACAGGGATCGTCGCCGCCGTTCTGGGGGTGGGAGGCGGCTTCATCCGCATGCCGGCACTCATCTACCTGATCGGCTGCCCGACCGCCGTCGCGGTTGGCACCGACCTTTTTGAGGTGATGATCACCGGCGCCTACGGAGCCTTCACCTATGGCGTCAAGGGGCGGGTCGAGCTGATCGCCGCCATGTGGATGCTCTTCGCCGCCGCCATCGGCGCCCAGCTCGGCACTGTCGCCATCAAGTACGTGCGCGGCTACGCCATTCGCCTGCTGTTCGCCATCACCATCTTCGTGGCGTGCTCCTCGGTGGTCCTCAAGCAACTGGAGTTCCAGCTGGCTTCCGCCATCACTATCCTGGTCGCCGGTATCGGCATCAGCCTGGTCATCATTGCCTGGCTGGTCAAGGGCATCGTTGACGAGCGCGGGGGCCGGCTACCGGCCAACCATGCATGAGGAGGAGGCCATGAACAGAATCACCATCGTCATCGTCGCCGCCACCCTGGTCGCGGCCGCCGCCTGTAACCACCCGGATGTCGTTCAGGGAACCGTTGTTGCCATGAGTGAGGACGGCGCCACCCTGACCCTGCGCGACGAACTCGCACCCCACGCCGAGCTGGTCCTGGCCATCAAGGGAGCCGACGTGGGCGCTGCCCCGGTTCCGGGAGACGTGGTGCGCATCGCTTTCTACCAGCGCGGCGACGAGCGGGTCGCCACTCGCATCATGAACCTGACCCGGCAGGCCGAGCTGGCCAAGAAGCGCTGACGCACGCCCCGCGCCTGTCGCGGGGCGGGTATCTCAATGTAGGCGGAAAGCGTGCGAAAACTCGCACGCTCTCATCGTTTCTCTCGCTCCCCCTCAGCCCGCCAGCCAAAAGCCTGATCGGGATACCCCCTTGCGCAACGACACGTTCCAGTTCAAAATGAACGAGTGTTCATTCATCTTGAACCGGCCCCGGAGCGGCGGAGCGATGTGATTGGCATCGAAGGCCTTGAGCCAGTCGCCCCCGATCCTGCTTCCGGTGCTCGGCTCTTTTTCGGGGATCCACGGAGAACGGGCCGGCAGGTCCGGGCTCACACTCATAAGGAGGGGTGATATGCGCAAGGACATCCGCAAGGTGGCCGTGCTCGGCGCCGGGGTCATGGGGTCCGGCATCGCCGCGCACCTGGCCAACGCCGGGATCCGGGTGGTGATGCTGGATATCGTGCCACCCGAGCTGACGGCGGAGGACGAGAAGGCCGGACTGACGAGGAGCGACCCGCGCTTTCGCAACAAATTCGCCCTCGCCGGTCTGGAAGGGATCAAGAAATCCAGACCCTCCCTCATCTACTCCAAACGGTTCTTGCCCCTTATCGAGGTGGGGAACTTCGAGGACGACTGGAACAGACTCGCGGAATGTGACTGGGTTTGCGAGGTGGTGGTGGAGCGGCTGGACATCAAGCAGAAGGTCTTCGCCCGCGTCGAGGAAGTCTGCAGGCCCGGCACCATCATTTCGTCCAACACGTCCGGACTGCCCATCAAAAAAATGGTCGAGGGCCGCTCGCCGGAGTTCAAGCGCAACTTCCTCGTCACGCACTTCTTCAACCCGGTTCGCTACATGCGCCTGCTGGAAATCATCGCCGGTGAGGACACCGACCCCGCCATCGTCAAGCTGATGGCCGACTTCGGCCAGTTCCGCCTGGGCAAGGGTATCGTTTACGGCAAGGACACCCCCAACTTCATCGGCAACCGCATCGGCGTCTTTGCCCTCATGGCCACCCTGCACGCCATGATGGAGATGGACTACCAGGTGGACGAGGTGGACGCCATCACGGGACCGGCCACCGGCCGTCCCCGCTCTGCCTCCTTTGGCACCGTGGACCTGGTGGGCCTGGATACCATGGTGCACGTCGTGCGCACCCTCCAGGAGTCCCTGCCCGACGACGAGGGACAGCCGTACTTCCAGGTTCCCGACTTCGTCACCCGCATGGTCGAGCAGCGCATGCTCGGACGCAAGGCCGACGGCGGCTTTTTCAAGCGGGTCAAGGACGACAAGGGCAAGAAGACCGACCTCACCCTGGACTGGAAGACCTTCACCTACCGTCCCAAGTGCAAGCCCGATTACCCCTCCCTCAAGGCCTCCAAGGGGATCCACGACGCCGCCCAGCGCATCCGCACCGTGGTCAACGCCGATGACCGCGCCGGCGCCTTCGCCTGGCGGGTCACCCGCGACACCCTGGCGTACACCTCCCGTCGGCTAGGCGAGATCTCGGACACCATCGTCGACATCGACAACGCCCTCAAGTGGGGGTACAACTGGGAGCTGGGCCCCTTCGAAACCTGGGATGCCCTGGGGGTGCAGGCCACCGTCGACCGGATGAAGGCTGAAGGGGTGCAGCCTGCTTCATGGGTCGAGGAAATGCTGGCGGCCGGGTGCCCGACGTTTTACCGCATGGGTACGGCCGGTTTGGAGTACTACGAGGCCCGGGAGAAGGCCTACCGGCCGCTGCCGCGCCCTGCGAGCTTCCTCGTCCTGGCCGAACTCAAGCACCAGAAGAAAGTGGTGGAGGAAAACAAGGGTGCCTCCCTGGTCGACCTTGGCGATGGCGTGCTGTGCCTGGAGTTCCACTCCGCCGCCCAGCCCAAGCTCAACCCCATCGACGACGACATCCTGGCCATGGCCCACCGCGCCATCGAGGTCGCCCAGCGCGACTTCATCGGCCTGGTGGTGCACCACCAGAGCGAGCAGTTCTGCGCCGGCGCCAACCTCCTGATGCTCCTGGAGGCGGCGCAGAGTCAGCAGTGGAAAGGCATCGACGCCATGGTGCGCACCTTCCAGGGCATGACCATGGGGTTCAAGCGCTGCGGCGTCCCCGTCGTCACCGCGCCCTTCGGCTTCACCTTCGGGGGTGGAGCCGAGATCACCATGGCCGGCGACCGCGTCTGTGCCCTCGCCGAGACCTACATCGGCCTCGTGGAGGTGGGCGTCGGCCTGCTCCCGGGCGGGGCCGGCCACGTGTTCATGCTGGAAAGGGTCCTCGACGGGATCGACGAGCCAATACTCTCTAACCTGCCATTCATTCGCAAGGCCTTCGAGACCATCGCCATGGCCAAGGTCGCCACGTCCGCCGAGGAAGCCCGGGAGCTCAAATACTTGCGCCCCATCGACCATGTGGAATTGAACCGCGACCAGCAGCTGTGGACCGCCAAGCGCATGGCCATCGCCATGTGGGAGGAGGGGTACCGACCGCCCCTGCCGCGCACCTTCGCCCTCCCCGGCCGGGAGGGCATCGCCACCTTCAAGATGTTCCTCCACAACATGAAGCTCACCCACTGGATCTCCTCCCACGACGAGAAGATCGCCACCCACATCGCCACCATCCTGTGCGGCGGCGACACCACCATCAACAATCCGGTGAGTGAAGAACAGATCCTCGATCTCGAGCGTGAGGCGTTCTTGTCCCTGTGCGGCGAGCCGAAGACTCAGGAGCGCATCAAGTACATGCTCCTCAATAACAAACCGTTGAGGAACTGAGAGCACCGGGAAGGAAAGCAAGGAGACCTGCCATGCGTGAAGCCGTCATCGTGTCATACGCCCGCACCCCCATCGGCAGGGCCAAGAAGGGGAGCCTGAAGGACACCCGGCCGGAGGAGTTTGCCGCCCCGGTCCTCAAGGAACTCGTCCGCCGAACCCCGGGCCTCGAGCCCGCCATGGTGGACGACATCCTGGTGGGCTGCGCCATGCCCGAGGGGGAACAGGGCATGAACATCGCCCGCCTGATCGCCCTGCTGGCGGGTTTCCCCGTCGAGGTCACGGCGGCCACCCTCAACCGCTTCTGCTCCTCTGGCTCCCAGGTCATCGCCTGGGCCGCCGACACCATCAAGGCGGGGTCCGCCGACATCATCATCGCCGGCGGGGTGGAGTCCATGTCCCTGGTGGCCATGGGTGGCAACAAGCTGATCGCCGACCCGGAGATCATGGAGGTCATGCCCAACGCCTACGCCGCCATGGGCACCACCGCCGAGGTGGTCGCCCGCCAGTTCAACGTCACCCGTGAGGAGCAGGACGCGTTCGCCGTGCGCTCGCACCAGCGCGCCGCTGCTGCCGTGGCCGCCGGCGTGTTCAAGGACGAGATCGTGCCCCTCAAGGTCCGGACCATGGACGACGGGGTCTGGAAGGAATTCACCTTCGACACCGACGAGGGGCCCCGCGCCGACACCACGCTCGAGGCGCTCGCCAAGCTCAAGCCCGTCTTCGACCCCAAGGGCACCGTCACCGCCGGCAACGCCTCCCAGATCAACGATGGCGCCGCCTTCGTGGTGGTCATGGCGGAGGAAAGGGCCCGCGACATGGGGCTCGCTCCCCTCGCCTACGTGCGCCAGTGGGCGGTGGCCGGCGTGCCCCCCGACATCATGGGCATCGGGCCGGTGAAGGCCGTCCCCAAGCTCCTCGCCAAGGCCAATCTCACCCTGGACGACATCGACCTCATCGAGATCAACGAGGCGTTCGCCTCCCAGAGCGTGTACTGCATGCGCGAGCTGGGCCTACCCGACGATCGTACCAACGTCAACGGCGGCGCCATCGCCACCGGCCACCCGCTAGGGGCCACCGGTGCCATCCTTACTTGCAAGCTGCTCACCGAGTTGAAGCGCCGCAACGGCCGCCGTGGCATCGTCACCATGTGCATCGGCGGTGGCATGGGCTTCGCGTATCTCCTCGAACGACCTGCCAACTAGCTCCTCGTGGGGCCGGCGCCCTCGCGCGCCGGCCCCACGCCTCACCGCCGCCCTCACCGACACGGACACGGACACGGGTACTGCCGTGCCTCTGTCCGAATCGCCAGGAATATCAGTACCTGGTACCCAGCGCTACAGCGGGCGGGCGTAAATACGGTAGACCTTCGAGAGTTCGGCGTCCATCAGGCGCACGGTGCGCAGCGCCAGCTCGTTGTCCTCCAGGATCCAAGAGTACTCGCATCGGCGATAGCCGCGCTCCAGGGCAGCCTTGAGCCCCTCGAAGAACAGCACCGCCTCGATCCCCCGCCGCCGGTAGACTTCCTTGACACCCATGGTGATGAGCCGGAGCGCCTCGCGCCGGCGGCCGACCAGCATGGCCTTGAGCAGCCGGAAAGGGTTGGCCATGGAACCGTTGAGCACAGCCAGGGCCGGGTTGACGTCGGGCAGGGCCAGCAAGAAGGCGGCCGGCTCCCCCCCCATGAAGGCGATCTGCAGCAGTCGGGGGTCCACCAGGGGCTTGAGGTCCTTGGCGAGGAGGTCGAACTCCGCCTCGCTGGTGGGCACGAAGCCCCAGTTGCGCTCCCAGGCGGAGTTGTAAATCTCCCGAATGATGGTGATTTCCCGACGGAGCTGCCTGAGATCGGCGCCGCGCACGGTGAGGGTGGGCTCCCGCCGGCGCGTCTTCTCGGCCACTCGCAGCAACCGATCGAAGGAACCAGGGTGAACCTCCGATTCGAAGGCCAGCAGGTCCTTGGCCTTGACGAGGCCGCACTGCTCCAGAAGTTCGGCGTAGCGGGGCGGGTTGTAGGGCATCATCACCCGCGGATGCGCGTCGAACCCCTGCACCAGCAGCCCGCACTCGTAGTTGGTGGAGGGGTTACAGGGGCCCACCAGGGTGTCACACCCCTCGCCGCGCACCCAGTCGGCCGCTGCCTCCACCAGCGCCGTGGCCGCCGCCTGGTCGTCCTCGCACTCGAAGAATCCGAAAAATCCCCAGCGGTCGCCGTGGAAACGGTTGTGGGCGCGGTTGACGATGGCGGCAATGCGCCCCGCCACCCGGGTGCCTCGCCAGGCCAGGAAGAGCTCGCGGTCCGCGGCGCCATCCCGATAGAAGGCGTGGCGCGGGTCGAGCAGGGCCCGCACCTGGGACTTCAGGGGAGGCACCCAGTAGGGGTCGCCGGCGTACAGACGCCAGGGCAACGAGATGAAGCGCCCCACATCAGCGCCCCCGGCCACCGGGGCCACGCGCAGGGGCGCATCGTTCACGCGATCAGTCCCATCTCCTTGCCCACCCGTGCAAAGGCGTCCATGGCTCGCTCCAGGTGCTCGCGGGTGTGGGTGGCCATGTAGGAGGTGCGCAGCATGGCGCGCCCCGGCGGCACCGCCGGGGTGATCACGGGGTTGACGAACACCCCCTCCTGCTGCAGGCGGACGGCCATCACGAAGGCGGCACGATCCTCCCCCACCAGCACCGGGATTACCGGGGACTGCGAGGATCCGGTGTCGAACCCCAGCGAACGCAGGGCCTGCCCGGCGAACGCCGTGTTCTCCCACAGCCTCGCCCGCCGCTCCGGCTCCCGCTCGATGATTTCCACCGCCTTGAGCACCGCCGCCACCGAGGCGGGTGGGGGGGCCGCCGAGAAGATCAGCGACCGGGCGCGGTGCTTGATCCAGTCAATCACCCTGGTGTCGCCGGCGATGAACCCTCCCACCGAGGCGAGGGATTTGGAGAACGTCCCCATGATGAGGTCGACGTCCTCTTCCAGGCCGAAGTGTTCCGCCGTGCCGCGGCCATGCTGGCCCAGCACACCGACGCCGTGGGCGTCATCCACCATGAGTCGGCACCCGTAGCGCTTGCACAGGGCCACCAGGCCCGGCAGGTCGACGATGTCCCCCTCCATGGAGAACACCCCGTCCACCACCACCAGCGCGCCCTTGCCGTTGGGGCGGTTGCGCAGCCGCTCTTCCAGATCGGCGAGGTCGTTGTGGCCGAACTTGATGACCGTCCCGAACCCCAACCTCGCCCCATCGATGATGCAGGCGTGATCCAGCTTGTCGAGGTACACCACGTCGCCGCGATCGACCAGGCACGAGATGGCGCCCAGGTTCACCTGAAATCCGGTGGAGAAGGTGAGCGCCGCCGGCTTGTTGATGAACGAGGCCAGCTTCTCTTCGAGCTGCACGTGGATGTCCAGGGTACCGTTGAGGAAACGAGAGCCGGCGCATCCCGTGCCGTAGCGCGCCACCGCCTCCTGGGCGGCGCGCTTGACCTCGGGGTGATTGGTGAGCCCCAGATAGTTGTTGGAGCCCAACATCACCACCTCATGCCCGTCCATGGTCACCACCGGATCCTGGGCCGAGGAAATCACCCGGAAATAGGCGTACAGCCCCGCCGCCCGGACCGCGTTCGCTTCCTCGAAATCAAAACACTTCTGGAAGATATCCACGCACCCTCCGCCCGCCGTGGACTTCGCTTCGCTCATCCCGCGCGGATGGTACCACGAGGCACCCAGCCGTGGCGCCGGTACCAGGCCCAGGTGGCGCGTGCGCCGAGCTCGAACGGCACGTATCCGGCAACCCCGAGGGCCCGCAAAGACGGCGCCGTGACCGCGCTCCAGTGCCTGGCCAGCAGCTCGCGAGCCTTGTCCGAGGTCATCGCCACCCCCCGCGCCCCCAGCCGCTGGAGGAGGTCCCCGGCCAGGCCGGCGGCGCGCAGCACCACGCCCGGCAGGGGGAGGATCCGGGGAGCGGGCAGATCGCCGCTGCTCGCCAGGGTGGCCATGAGGTCATCCAGCCGCCGCGGCTGTGGCTCCCCCAGATGGAAGACCTCGCCACTGCCGACGCGACAGGCGGCGAGGATCGCGCGTACCACATCGGCCACGTGGGCCACGGTCACCCATCGCTCACCGGCCGGCAGAGGCACCACCCCGCGCGCCGCCAGCTTGAAGAACTGCAAGACGTCCCTGTCCCCGGGACCGTAGATGGCCGGCGGGCGAAGGATGACCCAGGCCAGGCCGGAGGCCCGCACCGCCTCCTCCGCGGCCAGCTTGGAGCGGCCATAGGCGGATATCGGGGTCGGCAACTCCTGCGGGGTGCGGCCTAGAGGGGTGGCGCTGGGACCGGCGGCGGCGAGGGAGGACACGTGAACCAGGCGCGCCGTGGGGGCGACCGCCAGCATCGCCGCCACCAGACGGCCCGTCCCGGCCGCGTTGGCACGCTGGAACTCGGCGGCGCGGCCGGCCCGTACCACCCCCGCCAGGTGGATCACCGTGGCGCTACCCCTCACCAGCTCGCGCAGGGCGGCCTCGTCCTCCAGCGACCCGACGATGATCTCTTCATCGTCACCGGCGCCGTCCCGGCGGCCGGCGCCGCGCACCAGCGCTCGCCGCGCCACCCCGGCGCGGCGCAGAGCATCGATGACGTGACTACCCACGAAACCGGTGGCGCCAGTGAGAGCCACCGGCGCCGCGATGCCCCCCGCCAGCCTGGCCGTTTCCTCCTCCCCCAGCTGGGGAGACAGCTCCGCCAGGCCAGCGGCAGGCACTTTCATTCCTCGCTGTACTCGGCCCAACTGGAGGAGGTCTCCCACACCCTCACCCGCTCCACCCGTACCCCCTGGGGGACGGTGTACCGCGCACCCGCCTGGGTGACCACCTCGCCGCCCTGGCGGAAGGCGGCGTCCAGGCGGCGGTAGAGGTAGCGGGCAATCACCTCGGTGGTGGCGTCCCCCTCATCCAGCAGCACCAGCCGCTCGGCAAAGGCCTGCAACGAGGGGGCCAGGGGGTCGTCGGCGGCCAGCACCATGGCGTGGTCGAAGCGGTCCAGCTCGCGCCGGGCCAGCTCCTTGACCACCTTGTAGTCGCACACCATGTCGTTGGCATCCAGGGAGGCGGCGCGCAGCACCACCTCGATGGTGCGGGTGTGGCCGTGGGGAAAGCGGCAGCGCTCCGGGTGCTTGTGCAGTCGATGCCCCGACTCGACCTCGAAGCGCTTGCAGATCCTGAAGATAGCTCCCATGCTCGAGTTTCGCCTAGTAGCGCACCAGCGCCAGCATTGCCTCCAGGATGTCCTCGCTCTGGGGCAGGATGACGTTTTCCAGCACCGGGGCATAGGCCACGAAGGTGTCCTTGGCGGCCAGCCGGCGCACCGGTGCATCCAGGTACGGGAACAGTTCGTCGCCGATGCGGGCGGCGATTTCGGCGCCGTAGCCGAAGGAGCAGGGCTCCTCGTACACCACCAGCGCCCGGCCGGTGCGTCGCACCGATGCCGAGATGCTCTGCCAGTCGTAGGGCAGGAGGGTGCGCAGGTCCAGCAGGTCCACGGTCTTGCCGGTGGCTTCCTGCAGGCGCCGGGCGGCGGCCGCGGCGCGCACGACGGTGGCCCCGTAGGTGATCACGGTGAGATTTTCCCCCTCGCTGACCCGGTCGGCCCGCCCGAAGGGGATCGAGTACTCCGGCCCCGGGTAGGGACCCTTGTTGTGGGTTTGCCGATAGAGGTGCTTGTGCTCCAGGAAGATCACCGGGTCGTCGCAGCGGATGGCGGTGCGCAGCAGCCCGTTGGCGTCCTGAGCCGTGGCGGGCATCACCACGCGCAGCCCCGGGATCGAGGTGAACAGCGCGGCGCCGCTCTGCGAATGATACGGGCCTCCCCCTTTCAGGTACCCCCCGGTGGGCACGCGGATGACCACCGGCGCCGACCACGCCCCCCCCGAGCGCCAGCGGGTGGTCGCCAGCTCGTTGCGGATCTGCTGGTAGGCGGGCCAGATGTAGTCGAAGAACTGGATCTCCACCACCGGCTTGAGGCCCCGCAACGCCATGCCCACCGCCCGTCCGACGATGTTGGCCTCGGCCAGGGGCGAGTTGAACACCCGGCGAGAGCCATAGAGGCGCTGCAGCCCGTGGGTAACCTTGAACACCCCACCCTTCCCCTTGACCTCCTCCAGCGCCTCCTCCAGGGAGCAATCGGCCACGTCCTCGCCGAACACCACGATGCGCTCGTCTCGCGACATCTCGTCCTTGAGGCAGGCGTTCAGGAGGTCCACCATGGTCTTCGGGGCGGGATCGGCGACCTCCGGCGGGCGGGCGAACGCCTCGGAGGTGGGGTCAACGGTGGGAGAGTAGATGTGGTCCGCCCACCGCTCCGGGGGGGGCTGGGGCATCGCCAGGGCCCGCTCGGCGTCGGCCGCCACCAGCGCCTCCACCTCGCCCTCGACGGCGTCGAGTTCGCCTTCGTTGAAACCGAGCTCAGCGGCCAGGAACGCGCGCATGAGCAGGAGCGGGTCGCGCGCCGCCTCCCGGGCCCGCAGCGACTCGGGTTTGTACAGCTTCTCGTCGTCGGAGAGGGAGTGGGAGTACGGCCGCACCACGTGGGCGTGCACCAGCGCCGGCCCGTTGCCGCCTCGCAGGCGGGCCACCGCCTCGGCCAGCACGGCGCGCGAGGCCAGGTAGTCGCAGCCGTCCACCTCGTACACGGCGAGGTTGGGGAAGTCCCTCACCAGCTGTGAAATAGATCCGCCAGGAGTTTGCACCGTCACCGGCACCGAGATGGCCCAGCCGTTGTCCTCGATCAGGTAGAGCACCGGCAGGCGGAGACTGCAGGCGGTGTTGAGGGACTCCCAGAACTCCCCCTGGGAGGTGGTTCCGTCCCCGAGGGTCACCAGCACCACCTCCCCCTCCTGGGGCACCGCGTCCGCGTGCAGGGTTTCGACCGTGCCGCGGCGACCGGCCTCGGCGAACCCCACCGCCTGCAGGCACTGGGTCCCGGTAGGCGAAGAGGAGGGTGCCACGTGCAGCCGTCGTGCGCCCCAGTGGGAGGGCATCTGCCGACCCCGGGAGTTGGGGCACGCCTCCGCTCCCACGCTGCCCAGGAACATCTCGTAGGGGGTCATCCCCAGGCCCAGGAGCAGGGCGCGGTCGCGGTAGTAGGTGAAGAACCAGTCGCGCCGGGGATCCAGCACCTGAGAGGCTGCCGCCAGCACCGCCTCATGGCCCACGCCGTTGATCTGGAAATACGCCAGGTTCTGCTGCTTGAGGAGGATCTCCCGATCGTCCACGCGCCGCGAGGTGAGCATGATGCGCCAGGCGGCCAACGCCTCTGTTCGATCCACCGCCAACGCTCCGCCGGAAGCGGTCTCCCCCATGCCAGAGCCTCCCCCCCGGCCCACCGTGCCGTCACCGCAGCGCCGTGCCGAGACGTGTCATTGTAACCAGCGACGGCGGTCAATCCCTTCCCTTCCCCACCCCTCCCATTCGCTTCATGGCCCACCGCTCGTCCGCACCGGTGTGCCGCAGGAGGCAGGCGCGACCACCTCGCCCTTCGCCAGGGCGCGCAGCAGCGGCCCATCGGCGGGCGGAGCGGCGAGCGCGCCCAGCTCGTCCCGCTCCACCCAGCGCACCTCCTGCCCCTCGCGACCACCGGGTATGCCACCCACGATGCGAGCGGCATAGAAAAGGAGAATGACGTCGCGACCCTCATCCCGATGCCAGGCGAAGGTCAGCGGCTCGCCCACCTCGACGCGCACACCCAGCTCCTCGTCCAGCTCTCGCGCCAGGGCCTCGGCAGGCGTCTCGCCCTCCTCCATGGCTCCACCGGGAAACTCCCACAATCCCGCGAGGTGAGTGCCGGGGCGGCGGCGCGCCAGCAGATACCGCCCGTGCTCGTCGCCGATCACGGCGGCCACCACCAGCCGCGGTCTACGACCCACCGGGCCTCGCCAGCGCCTGCTTCACCTCGGCGGTCAACCCCTCGATGGTGGCCGTCGCCCGCAGCTCGTCCACCTTGGCCTGTACTCCCTCCTGGGCGGTGCGTTGGCGCAGGAAGGCCTTCAGGCGGTCCCGCACCTCCTCGAAGGGGGACACCCCTTCTCCCCGCCGAGCCTCCACCTTGAAGACGTGAAAGCCATTGGGGCTGCGCAGTACGTCACTGACCTCTCCCGCCTGCAGCGCCCACACCTTCGGCTCCAGTTCGGGTAGCAGCATCCCGGCGCGCACCCAGCCCAGCTCCCCCCCCCGCTGGCCGGTGGCATCGGTGGACACCTCCCGTGCTACCGCGCCAAAGTCCTCCCCCGTGCGCACCCGCGCCAGGGCTGCTTCGGCCTTGGCTCGAGCCGCCGCCACGGCCTCCGGACTGGCCTGGGGAGAGACCTCCACCAGCACCATGCGGAGTTTCACCTGCGGCGGGTGTTTGAACTCGGCGGGGTGCACCTCGTAGTACAACCTGGCATCGTCGTCCGAAATCTCGATGCCGGCTGCCAGCACCTTCTCCACGTAGCGGGCAATCAGTTGCCGCTCACCTTCGATGCGCACCAGCGTGGCCCGATCCAGCTTGGCCTCCGCCAGGGAACGGGTGAACTGCTCCTCCCCGCCCATCCGTGCCGCCTGCGCCCGCACCGCCTGCTCCGCGGCCGCCGCATCGACCTTGAGGCCGGCCGCCTGCGCCGCCTGCAGCAGCAGGGCCCGCGCCACCAGTTGATCGACCGCGTGGCGAAGGAGCGTCGCCTCGTCCATTTGCGTACCTCGCGTCATGGCTTGCACTGCCTGGCGCGCCAGATCCAGCTCCACGTCAGTCATGGTGGTCTGGTTGACGCGCAACACCGGGGTCGCTGCCCCAGCAACGTTGGCGAGGAGAAGCAGAACAGCGGTCAGTGCGAAAGGTTGCATCGTTCATCCCATCCCTGCGCCCGACGAGCGGGCGGCGGGCACCATACTCCCTGCGGGGCAAAAATACCAGCGTTGTGCCAGCGTCACGGCGGCGCCGCGAGAGGCGCCATGTGGCCACCTCAAGGAACCCCGCCGGGGCCCGTTACTCACCAGCCCTCTCGGCGTTCTTGGCGGCCTCCCACAGGGCATCCAGCTCGGCCATGGTCATCTGCCGCAGATCCAGGCCCCGCTGCCTGGCCGCCCGCTCCATGTGGGCGAAACGAGCCGAGAATCTGGCGTTGGCCTCCTGCAACGCGACCTCCGGGTCCATCTCCAGGTGCCGGGCGAGGTTGGCGAGCGCGAACAGAACGTCCCCCAGTTCGGCCCGGGCGCGCTCCCCGGGCCGGCCCGAGCGTTCCGTGGCAAGGACCTCAGATAACTCCTCCACCTCCTCGCGCAGCTTGGCCGCGACGTCCTCCACCCGCTCCCAGTCAAACCCCAAGGCTGCCGCCTTCTCGGTGATGCGCAGCGCCTTCAGCAGCGCTGGCAGGTGACGCGGCACGCCCTCGAGAGCCCCCCGCTCGCCGTTCTCTCCCTGCTTGATGGCCTCCCAGTTGCGCACCACCTCGGCCGCCCCTTCCACCTCCCGGTCGCCGAACACGTGGGGGTGGCGTCGCACCATCTTGGCGTGCACCTGCCGGCACACCTCGTCGATGTCGAACCATCCCTTTTCGCTGGCGATCTGGGCCACGAACACGATCTGGAACAACAGGTCACCCAGCTCGCCGGCCAGTCCCCGAGGCTCCCCCTCGTTCATGCTCTCCACCACTTCGTACGCTTCCTCGATCACGTAGGTGCGCAGACTGTCCAGCGTCTGCTGGCGGTCCCACGGGCACCCGCCGGGCGAGCGCAGCCGGGCACATAGAGCCACGAGTTGTTCGAACGGATTGGGGTCGGACATGGGCGGCGAGTATAGTCCAGCCCCTGACGAGCCGTGCTCGGTGGTTGTTCCCTCGGCTCAGACCGCGTACCATGGGACAGGTATGAAATCGAGGAGTGTCTGGTGAGCGAAGATTCCTCTGAAAAGACGGTCAAGGTCGTCGACCGCCGCTGGTTCACCGCCGACGGTGAGTTGCGTGATCTCCCGCCCCAGGATGTCCCGGGCCCACCCTCGCCTGCGGCGGAACCTGCCAACAACGTAGCGCCGCCGCGCGAGGTCGATCCTCCGGAGAAGACCAGGGAAGCGGCTACCGTTCGTCCACCCCACCCGCCGGAGCTGGGGTTGGTGGACCTCATCGACGCGCTCGCCCAGCCAGCGGCGGCGCTCCTCTCGGGGCAGCTCCCCGGGCGGGGGCGCGACCTGGAGGGCGCGCGCTACTACATCGACCTGCTGGGAGTGGTGCGCAGTCGCCTGGGCACTCCCCTCACAGCGGAGGAGACCCGTTACCTTGACGACGTCCTCTACCAGCTACGCTCGCTTTTCGTGGCGGCGACTCGCTAGCTCGACCCTGCTCGCCGCCGGGCTGGCGATCTCCCCCGTCGCGGCCCAGGAGCGCGTGCCAGGCTCCCCCGGCGAGCTCGAACGTGCCTGGGTACAGCTGGCCGCTGCCCTGGATCCGCTCGATGAGGGGGACCTGCGGCAGCGGTGCGAGGCGCTACGGCGCAGCGCCGCATCATTCGACGTGCGCCGAGCCACCCCTGCCAGCCTGGCGCTGGTCTTGAGCGCCCGTGCCCACCCTCCCCAGCAGGCGCGCACGATCCTCAACTGCGCCATCGCTCTCGACCCCGGTGCCCCGGAGCCGTGGTTCGCGCGCGCCGCCCTGGATCTCCGCCGCGCCGCTGTGCCCTCGGCCCTGGCCGCCCTCTGGCGCGGCGGCTGGGCACTCTTCCTCGATTCCCGCACCAGCGATGTGGCCAGCGCCGGAGCGTACCTCGCCACGCTGGCGACGGCGCTGGTGGCCTTTTTCCTGTGGGGGTTACTGGCCCTGCGCCGCACCGTCCCCCTGGTCTGGCACGACCTCGTCGAGACTACGGGATCGTGGCGGCTGGGCCGCAACGGTGTGGGCATCGCCCTGCTCATCGCCGGCCTGCCGATCTTCGTGAGCCTCGATGTCGTCTGGCTGGGGCTGTGGCTGCTGGCTCTGGGCTGGGCCTACCTGGACAGGCTGCAGCGCGCCCTGGGGCTCGGGGGGTTCCTGCTGGTGGCGGCCGCCCCGACGCTCATCGAATCAGGAGTGAGGGACTTGAGCTTTCCAGGCGATCCGGTTCATCGAGCCGCAGCGGCGCTGGTGGAGCGGCGCTGGGACTCCCGGATTTCCGACGAACTGGATGGGCTGGCGGAGCTGCTGGGTGACCAGCCCGGTTTTCATCAACTGCGCGGTGATACCTACCGCGCTCAGGGGCGGCTCGACGCCGCCCTGTGGGCCTACCGAGAGGGGTTGCGCCTCAGGCCTGATCACCCTGGCTTGCTGCTGGGGCAGGGAACGATTCACTTCCTGCTGGGTGAGTATCACGCCGCGCTGGAGTCCTTTCAGCGCGCCCGCGACGCCGGCGCGGATCGCGCCGTCGTCTCCTTCAATTTATCCCTCACACTGGCGCACACCTACAACTTTCGTGAGAGCGACGAGGCGCTCCAGCAGGCCCTGGCCGCTGACAGGAGGCGGCTGGCAGCCCTCACCAGGAGCCGCGAACACTCCCTCATCCTGCCCACCTTCACCCCTGCCGACGCCGACGCCTTGCTGGCGACCAAGGAGCGAGTCCTGCTGGTCAACCGGGGGTTGGTCCAGCCGCCTCTGGTCGTCGAGCGCAGCCTCGGCCACCCCCTCACCCTGGCCGCCCTCCTGGCGCTGGTGATTGCCATCGTGCATTCCCTGCTGCGCGAAAAGGGGGGAGTCCTCGCCCAGGCGTGCGCCAAGTGCGGAAGGGCGTTTTGCCGGCGCTGCCGGCTGGCGCACGAGAGCCAGACGTACTGCTCGCAATGTACTAACATCTTCTTGAAAAAGGACATGGTCGCCATCGATGCACAGCTCGCCAAGCGGCGTCAGCTGGCCCGACGGCGATTCGCCCTGGCGCTGGAGCGCCGCGTTTCCGACCTCCTCTTGCCAGGCCTGGGCCTGCTCTTCCACGGCCGGCCACGCCTCGGCCTCCTGCTGGCCACCATCTCGGGCGCGGCAGTGGCGGTGGGGGCGCTCTGGTTTCCCGTCTACGTCAGCCCAGCCCTGCTGCAAGTGCCGAGCTGGCCCGTGACCCTGCTCGCGGGCGCCGCGTTCGCGCTCTCTCTGGTGTTTGCTCACCTGGCACAGGTGGAGTCGAGGTAGCCATGGCCTTGGAAGGGACCCTGCGGGACTTCTCCCTCGCCGACATCTTTCAGCTCATCGGCCTGCAGCGCAAGACCGGCGTGTTGTCGCTGCGCTCACCCGACGATGTCGTCACCATTTCTTTCGTCGACGGCAAGGTGGTGGCGGCCGATTCCTTGAACGACCGCCTCGAGGACCGCCTGGGGCAGATCCTCCTCAAGACCGGAGTGATCAGCAATGAGGAACTCACCGCGTCGCTGAAGGAACAGATGGAAACGCTGGAGCGCCTCGGGCGGGTCCTGTTGCGCCGCAAGGCACTCGACCGCGAGGCGCTCAAGGAGGCGCTGCAGCGCCAGACGCTGCAGATCATCTACCGCGTCTTCCGCTGGCAGGACGGCGACTACAACTTCTCCCAGGAAGTCTCCGTCGACTACGACCCGGACCTCGTCATCCCCATCACCGCCGAGTCGATCCTCATGGAAGGCGCCCGCATGCTCGACGAGTGGCCGATCATCGAGCGGCGCATCCCCCACCGCGGCATGCTTTTCGTGCCCACACCCGCGGCCGCCCAGGTGGAAGTCAGGGACACCGAGGGCGAGGAAGATCTGATCGACTTCGACCTGGAACAGAGACCGTCCGCCCCCGCCGGAGAATCCGGCCGTGTCGTCGTGAGCTCGTCCGAGCAGGCGATCCTGCAGCTGGTCGACGGCTTCAACTCGGTGGAAGAGATCATCAAGAACTCCACCCTCAGCGAGTTTGAAACCTCCAAGGCGCTGTACACCCTGCTCTCTCGGGGTCTCATCCGGGAGGCGAACCGCTTCGAGGTGGCGCGCGCCGTCCGCCGCGACGCCCTGCCCCCCAGCGCATCCCGGTCGCTGCACGGCTTCCCCTGGCTCGTTCTGCTCCTCATTCCCCTGCTCGTGTCATCCCTGCTGGTGGCGCGCCGCAACCCCCTCAACCCCATCGAAGGCCCCGGTCCCAAGCTGGCCCCGCGCCTGCTCCTCTCGGTGTCCCGGGCGCGCATGATCGGCCTGTGGGAAGCTCTTGCCGCCCACGCCAGTCTCGCTGGCTCCCTTCCCGACTCCCTCTCCGAGCTCCTCACAGCCCGTCATCTCGATCCCCGCGCCGGCCGGGACCCCTGGGGACGCCCCTACCACTACGTCCTGCGGGAGGACTCCGTCCTCCTGGCCGGGAGCGGAGCCGCCGGTTCGCCGGAGCCGGAGCTGATCCTCTCCCACCAGGCCCTGCACCCACGAGAAAAGGCAGTTGCCGGATCGGGGGTTTCCCTTCTGGGACCTTGACAATCATCGACTCAGGTTCTATACTCCTCACGGCAGGGCTTTTTGAGGAGGGACTTATCAATGTCGAAAATCATTGGCATCGACTTGGGCACGACGAACTCGGTGGTCGCCGTCATGGAGGGCGGGAAGCCCACGGTGATCGCTAACCAGGAGGGGAGCCGTACCACCCCATCGGTGGTGGCCTTCGCGTCCGGTGGCGAGCGACTGGTGGGTCAGCTGGCCAAGCGGCAGGCGGTCACCAACCCGGAGCGCACGATCTTTTCCATCAAGCGCTTGATGGGGCGGCGGTACAACGAGGTTACCCAGGAGATCCGCTCGCTGCCGTTCCGCGTGGTGCGGGGCGAAAACGATACCGCGCGTGTGGAGGCAGACGGCAAGGTCTTCTCGCCGCCCGAAATTTCCGCCATGATCCTGCAAAAACTCAAGGTCGCCGCGGAGGACTACCTCGGCGAGAAGGTCCACAAGGCTGTCATCACCGTCCCGGCGTACTTCAACGACGCCCAGCGGCAGGCCACCAAGGACGCCGGCCAGATCGCCGGCCTGGAGGTGGTGCGCCTGGTCAACGAGCCCACCGCCGCTGCCCTGGCGTACGGTCTCGACAAGAAGAAGGACGAAATCATCGCCGTGTATGACTTTGGCGGCGGCACCTTCGACATCTCGATCCTGGAGGTGGGCGAGGGCGTGGTGGAGGTCAAGGCCACCAATGGCGATACCCATCTCGGCGGGGATGACATCGACCAGCGACTGATCGATTGGCTGGTGGAGGAGTTCCGCAAGGACCAGGGGATCGACCTGTCCAAGGATCGCATGGCCCTGCAGCGTCTCAAGGAAGCTGCGGAGAAGGCCAAGTGCGAACTCTCCTCGACTCAGGAGACGGAAATCAATCTGCCGTTCATCACCGCTGACGCCTCCGGCCCCAAGCACCTCACCATGAAGCTCAGCCGCTCGCGGTTCGAGCAGCTGGTGGGTGACATCATCCAGCGCACCGTGGCCCCCTGTCGGCAGGCGCTCAAGGACGCCGGGCTGGAGCCCAAGGACGTGGACGAGGTGGTCCTGGTAGGCGGGTCCACCCGCATCCCCATGGTCCAGCGCCTGGTCCAGGATCTCTTCGGCAAGGAGCCCCACAAGGGGGTGAACCCGGACGAGGTGGTTGCTGTCGGCGCTGCGGTGCAGGCAGGGGTGCTGATGGGCGAGGTGCGCGACCTCCTGCTCCTGGATGTGACGCCCCTTTCCCTGGGGGTGGAGACGCTGGGCGGTGTCAGCGACGTGGTCATCCCCCGCAACACCACCATTCCGACCCGCAAGGCGAAGGTGTACTCCACGGCCGACGATAACCAGACCCAGGTGGAGATCCACGTCCTCCAGGGCGAGCGTCCCATGGCCCGCGACAACCGCACCCTGGGGCGTTTCCACCTGGTGGGTATCCCGCCGGCGCCGCGCGGCATTCCCCAGATCGAGGTCACCTTCGACATCGACGCCAACGGCATCCTGCACGTGTCCGCCAAGGACCTCGGCACCGGCAAGGAGCAGAAGATCCAGATCACCGCTTCCTCCGGCCTCAGCGAGAGCGAGATCCAGCGCATGGTCAGCGAGGCCGAGCAGCATGCCGCCGAGGACCAGCAGCGCCGGGCCGAGGTGGAGTCGCGCAATCGTCTGGACGCCCTTGCCTACTCCACCCAGAAGCTGCTGGACGAGAACAAGGACAAGCTTCCCGAGGCGCAGCGCTCCGACACCGAGGCAGCCCTCGCCGATGCCCGCAAAGCACTGGAGGAAGGCAAGAAAGAAGCCATGGATGCGGCTTACGATCGCCTCACCAAGGCCTCGCATCGCCTGGCCGAGGAGATTTACCGCGCCGCCGCACCGCCCAAGGACTCGTCCCCGGCGGGAGGTTCCGCCCGTGCGTCGAGTTCCGACGACGACGTGGTCGACGCGGAATACGTTGACGTAGAATCGAAGACGAGTAACTGACCCCGCGGGAGGAGGTGCCGTGGTTCTGGATATCCGCCTGGTGCAGGAGCTGCTCGCCCTTCGCAACCGACTCCGCGACGCGCTCGAGCGGGCCGAGTCGCGGGCGTTGGGCGGCAGCCTCTGGCCAGGGCCCCATACCCTGGAACCCGCGGTGGATGTCTGGGAAACCGCCGAGGACGTCGTCGTGGAGGTCGAGCTGCCCGGGGCTCGTGTCGCCGATATCACGCTTCGACTCGACGGCCAGGTGCTGCTGGTCGCCGGGCACCTCCCCTCGGAAGTCGAAGAGAACGCCCGCTACTTGCGCATGGAGCGACCACGGGGCGCCTTCTCCCGCCACATCCCCCTGCCGGTGGACGTGGCGGGGGAACCCCGCGCCACCCTGCGTGGCGGAGTCCTCCGCGTTTCCCTGCCGCGGGCCGAGGCCCCGCGGCGTCGCAGAATTCCGGTGCAGCAGGAGGGACCATGAGTTCCTCATCGTCGCGTCGCTACCACATGATCAGCTGGGTCGCCGCCCGTTACGACATTCATCCCCAGACGCTCCGCCTCTACGAGCGGGAAGGCCTGCTCCAGCCCACGCGCAGCGAGGGGAACACGCGGCTTTATGACAACGAAGCGTGCGAGCGGCTGGAGTTCATTCTCACCCTCACCCGCGACATGGGGGTGAACCTGGCCGGCGTCGAGGTCATCCTGGGAATGAAGCAGCAGATCGATGCGCTCACCAAACAGGTGGCCCACTTGCAGGAGCTCTTGGAGAGGGAAACGGCCCGGCGTACCATGATCGGCAGAGGCAACGCGCTGGCGCCCCGCCCGGCCGGGGGTCTGGTACCCAGCGAGGAGGAGTGATCAAAGACCGGGAGTTCAACGATCCCGAGGCGGCCCTTCTCCGTCGCTATCTGCAGGAGATCGGCCGCTTTCGTCAGCTCACTCCCGAGGAGGAGAAGGAGCTGGGGTACCGCGTGCGGGAGGGCGACCCGGAGGCGTTGCGGCGGCTGGTGGAGTCCAACCTCCGCTTCGTGGTGGCCTACGCCAAGCGCTTTCGCCACTCCCGGGTGCCCCTCCTGGACCTCATCAACGAGGGCAACATCGGTCTGATCCAGGCGGCGTCCAAGTTCGACCCGGACCGCAACGTCAAATTCATCACCTACGCCGTCTGGTGGATCCGCCAGGCCATCCTCCACGCCCTCTCCGAACACGGAGCCACCTTTCGTCTGCCCCAGAAGCAGGCCAACCTCCTCTACCGGCTGGAGCGCTCCCGGCAAGCTTTGGGGCGCGAGCTGGAGCGCCCCCCCAACGAGGAGGAGCTGGCCGACGAGCTGGCCATGACCCCGGAAGAGGTGCGCCTGCTGTTGTCAACCAACCAGAGTTTCCTCTCCTTGAACCAGCCCGTGGACGAGGAGGGGGAGGCGGAGTTCGGCGACCTCCTGGAGCAGTACGTCGTGCCCGACACCGACGAGGAGGTGTTGCGGCAGTCCTTCGAGGAAACCCTCCGCGAGGTGCTCGACGAGCTGTCGGCCAAGGAGAGGGAGGTCCTCAGGCTCCGCTTCGGCCTCGATGACGATGAACCGCGCACCCTGCGAGAAATCGGTGACCAGCTCGGGATTTCCCGCGAGCGGGTACGCCAGATCGAGAGCCAGGCGCTGGCCAAGCTGCGCCGCAGCGCCAAGGCTCGCACCCTGGTTGGCTACTTGAACTGACCCCTTGCCGCCGGGCGGGGCGGAGGCCGGCGTCGACGCTGTGCACTGGTTGGCGGTCAACACCCTGGTGGGCAAAGTCGGGACCGCCCGAACGGTACAGCCGAGTCCCCGGGCAGAGTCGACCGACGGGGTTACGGGCGCTGCTTGAGGTTACCCGGCAGCTCCTCGACGGAGTAACGCAGCACCCTGGCGATCTCCTCCCCGTCCGCCGCCTTGACCAGATTGGCCACCGTGGTGCGGTTGCGGCAGATCCAGGACAGGCGCGCCAGCCAGCGCAGGTGCGCCATGTCCTTGCGCAGCGCCAGCAGGAAGAACAGGTGGGTGGGTCGCTCGTCGGGGGAGCCAAACGCCACTCCAGTCTTCGACCGCGCCAGGAAGAGGAACTGCCGGGGGAACTTCTCCGCCGCCCGGTGCCGCGCGTGGAGAAAGGCGACGCCGTTGGGCATCGCCGTCGGCACCATGCGCTCCCGCTCGGTCAGCGCCGTTTCCAGCCACCGGGCGTCGCTGACCAGCCCCAGCTCGCCAACTCTCGCCACGATCGCCGAGATGACTGACTCGCGACTGTCCGCCTGGAGATCCGCCACCACGTGGCTGGCATCAAACAGTTCGGCGAACGCCGGATCAGCAGCCTCAACAGCCCCAGATGCTTCAGGATCGCTCACGGCCGCTCCTCCCTCCTCGGTCCCGAGGGGCGTTCATTGTAGCCCAGCTTCTTCGCACAAGAGAGCGAAGGTGCGCTCCAGGTGCGCCTCATCGGTCGCCAGGTTTCCCACCGCAACCCGCAGGCAGAGCTTGCCCTTGAGTCTGGTGTGGGAGAGGAAGACCTCCCCGCGGGCGTTGACCCGTTCCAGCAGTGCCAGGTTGAGGCGCTCCAGCACCGCCTCGTCGGTTTCTCCCGGCGGGCGCACGCGGAAACAGACCACCGAAAACGGCACCGGCGCCAGCCGCTCGAAGGCCGGGTGCTCATCCACCCGCGCGGCAAACGCCCGCGCCAGGCGCACGTGACGCCGCACCGCCTCCTTCAACCCCTCCAGCCCGAAGTGGCGAAACACGAACCACAGCTTCAGGGCGCGAAAGCGCCGACCCAGCTGGAACGAATAATCCATCAGATCCACCACCCCGGCGGCGTCGGTGCGCAGGTACTCGGGCACCAGGGAGAGGGCGCGCCGGAAGACCTCCGGCCGGGAGGTGAGCAGCACCGAACAGTCGATGGGGGTGAACAGCCACTTGTGGGGGTTGGCCACCAGCGAGTCGGCCTCCTGGCAGCCGTCCAGCGCCCACCGGAACTCTTCCGCCACCGCGGCGCTCCCGGCGTAGGCGGCGTCCACGTGCAGCCACACTTCGTGGCGGCGGCACACCTCGGCGATGGCCGGCACCGGGTCAACCGCCGTCGCCGAGGTGGTTCCCACCGTCGCCACCACTGCAAAGGGCAGTTTTCCCTCGTGACGGTCCTCGCGCAGCGCATGATCCAGCACGTCCGCCTTCATGCGGAAGCGTTCGTCGGTGGGGATCCGGCGCACGTGCCGCCGACCGAGGCCCAGCACGATCGCCGCCTTTTCCACCGAGGAATGGGCCTCCTCGGAGCAGTACAACACCAGCGGCCGGATCCCCGACAGGCCCTCCTCCCGCACGTCCACCCCGGCCGCCTCCCGGGCCGCCGTCAGTGCCACCAGCGTGGAGGTCGACGCGGTGTCGGCGATCATTCCGAACCAGTCGGCAGGCAGACCCAGGGCGCGGGCGTACCACCCCACCACCACCTGCTCCAGCTCGGTCAGCGCCGGGCAGGTCTTCCACAGCATGCCGTTGACGTTGAGCGCGGCGGTGATGGTTTCGGCAAGAATGCCCGGCCCCGACCCGGTGATGCCGAAGTACGCCAGGAAGCCCGGGTGATTCCAGTGGGTCACCCCGGGCAGGATGATGCGGTCGAGATCCTCGAGCCAGCGCTCCACACTGTCGCCATGGATCGGCGGCTCGGGGGGAAGAGCGTCCCGCACCGCTCCCGGTTGTACCCGGGCCAGAACCGGCAGGGTGGCGACGGTGCGCCGATAGCTCGCCACCCACGTGGCCACCTGGCGCAGCGCCGCTTCCAAGTCCGCGGGGTCGAGATCCCCTACCTTGCGAATTCTCTCTTCGTCACCCATGGGCCCCCCTCAACCCACCGATTCTCGCATGGGCGGGGCGGGTGTATCCTTCTCCCCCGACCGGCCGGGACACCGGCACCGCTTGGAGACCTCGTGAACCCAACCAGTGTGCTCGACTGCATAGGAAACACGCCGCTGCTGCCGGTGCGGCGCATGGTGGAGCCGGGGATGGCGGCGGTGTATCTCAAGATGGAGGCCTGGAACCCCTCCGGATCCTTGAAGGACCGCATCGTCAAGATGATCCTGGAGCGCGCCCTGGCCGAAGGCCGCCTCAAACCCCACCACATCATCATTGACGCTTCCTCGGGCAACACCGGCATTGCCCTGGGGATGATCGCCCGGGTGCTGGGGTACCGCTCCCGCATCTACATGCCCGAAACCAAGACCATCGAGCGGCGCAAGATCATGCAGGCGTGGGGGACCGAAGTGGTGCTCACCTCCGGCGCCGATCAAAACTCCCACATCTGGGCCGCCGAGGAGGCCGCGCGGGACACCGAGACGTACTTCTACCTCAATCAGAACGGCGACCCGGGCAACTGGCTGGCCCACTACCACGGCACCGGTAGCGAGCTGCTGGCGCAGACCGAGGGGCGCCTGGATTGCTTCGTGGCCGGCGCTGGTACGGGCGGGATGTTGATGGGGGTGTCGCGGCGCCTCTCGGATGCCGGTCTGGCCACCCGCATCGTGGCCGTAGAGCCCGCCGAACCCCACTCACGCATCGAGGGTTTGCTCCACTTCGACGGCTCCTACACGCCGCCCATCTGGGAACCCCATCGCGTCCATGCTCACGTCCAGGTGAGCGACGATGATGCCTTCGCCACCGCCCGTCGCATGATGCGCGAGGAGGGCCTTTTTTGCGGTCCCTCCGCCGGGGCGGCCCTGTTCGTGGCGCTGGCCGAGGCCCGTCGCCTGGGCGAGGGCAAGGTTGTCGTGGCGGCCGCCTGCGACCGCGGAGAGCGCTACCTCTCCACCCGTCTCATCGACGGAAACTGACAACCCGCTCTAGCGCCACTTGATGGTGCAGCCTAAAGCCTTGGTCTCGGCCACAGGGATCGGTTGTCCGGCCGCCACCGCTCGCAGAGCATCGGCCAGGTAGTGCTTCTCCACCTTCTCCGGCTCCCGGGCGTTGTCGTCGATGGCCCCGTGGTACACCAGCTTGCCGGCGGCGTCGAAGAGGAACACCTCGGGCGTGCGGGTGGCGCCGAACGCTCTGGCCACGCCGGAGGTGTCGTCCACCACGTAGGGGAACTTGAACCCCCGCTCCCGCGCCCGCTCCTGCATCACCTCGTAGGAGTCCTCGGCCACCTTGGCGGGGTCGTTGGGGTTGATGACGATCACCCCGATGCCCATCTCCGGGGCACGGTTGCCCAGCTCGGCGATGCGCGTCTCCCACGCCTTCACCCACGGGCAGGCGTTGCAGGAGAACATCACCAACGTCCCCCTCTCCCCCCGCACATCGGCAATGGACACCATCCGGCCACTCACGTCCTTCATCTTCACGTCGGTGGCGGGCGCCTGAGCCCCCAGCTCGATCGCCAGGGCCACGCCGGCCGCCGCCACCAGCACCACTGCCAGGGCCAGAACCTTCCTCATCCTCGCTCACCCCTTTCCCGCCGCTTCGCCGGCGGCCATGTCCACGGCGGCGCGGAACTCCTCGAAGCTGGCGCCGCCCTCCCAGAATCGTACCAACCGCCGGGAGCGGTCGTACACCAGGGTGGCCGGCAGCGCCCCCGACCAGCGCTCGCTCACCGCATCGATGAACTCCTGATCTTTCCCCTCCTTGATGTAGCTGGGGAAAGTCACCCCCTGCTCGGCCAGGAACTGCCGCGCCATCTCCGCCTGATCGGGGAAATCGGCGGACACCAGGACGAGGTCCAGGCGCTCCTGGGGGAGTTCCCTGGACAGCCGAACCAGCGCCGGGAACTCCTCCCGGCACGGCAGGCACCAGGTGGCCCAGATGTTGACCAGGACCACCTCGGATTGCGAAGCGCGCACGCGTTCCTCCAGCTGCGCCCCCGTCACCGCCAGCAGGGGAGGCGCATCGGAGGACATGGACGACGTCGATGGCATCGGGTCCCTCTTGCACCCCCCGAGGAACCCCATCATCGCCACCAGTACCGCCAGCACTCCGACCCGACGAACCATGCTTCTGCCCTGTCGTCTGGAACGTCGCGGCGACCTCCCCTCTTCCCAGGTCGGTACCCCCGTGGGTTGTTACTCCGGGAAGCGACGGGTGATGTTGAACCCCAGCCTGACGTCACCTTTCTCAAAACCGCCGGGCAGGTCGGAACCCACGAGAAGGTCAACGGTGGTGGCGCGGGAGTTGCCCAGGTACATGAGAAACTCGTGGCCGGGTACGCGCTTTACCAAACCCACCGCCCACGCCGTCGTGCCCGTAGATGCATCTCGATTGGCGGGAACGCCTTCCGCCAGCAGGCCCCAATTTTTCGGCAGGTGCCAGGCGACGGCCGCCCCGAGATTGGCGGCCCGCCGCAAGGTCGGCGTGTCGGAGGCGAACATGGGTACGAGAAAGATCTCAAAGGATGACGACAGCTCACGGGCAAGGACCAGCTGGCCGATCCCCGTCCAGCGCTCCTCCACCCCCCGCGCTCCCCGGAAGCCGGCACCCAGACGGATTGCCATTCCGATGGGCCAGCCCTCCCCCTGCCGGGCCAGGGTCACCTTGGCGTTGGCCTCCAGCTGCTTGAAAAAGGAGGACCGGTAGAGACCGACTTCCAGGTTACGCCCCACCCCCAGATCGAGACCGATCCCCACGTCGGCGGCGGAGTCGAGGCCAAATAGCTCCTCCGCCCCCCCGTCCCCCACCGTCTGGCTAAAGCGATGCGTGAACACAACCTGCAAGGTGCCGCGCCCGACCGTCAGATGGGTGGGAAAGTTCACCAGGCGGTTTTGCCCCCACACCGGCGCTACCACGGCCGCGAGCAGCAGCCCCACTACCACCCGAACTCCGGTTGGCCAAGCCATGGCTTCCCCCTCAATCCCGCGGTGCCCCTCGCCGCACCCAGTCGCTCACCAGTCGCACATGAGCCTCCACGAATGGCCCCCCCAGCGGCATGCGCCCCCCGGAGATGTCGGGGTCGCCCCGCATTCTCTTGACCAGGTACGAGCGCACGGGGTCCCCCGGAGTGACTCTGGCCATCCCCGGCCGCTGCGTGGAAGGCACACCCACCACGTTGGAAAAGGCCACGGCCACCGACAGATCCAACCCGGCCGCCGGCGCTGAACCGCCATGGCAGCCCGAAAACGCGCAGGTGGGCGTGAAGACCACCCCCTGCACGCGGGTGAAGGTGGCCTCGGGGTCGGGACGGGGATCTTCCGGGCCGGTGGCCAGCGGCTTGCGGTCGCCGCAGGCCACCAGTACCCCTAAAAGGCCGATCATCGCTGTCCACCGAGGACGACTGGCCATATCAGTTATTGGGTGCCCCGGCGAGAATCCAGTCGCGCAGCAGTTGCGTCCTCTCGGTGGAAAGGAACGGCCCTCCCTGGGGCATACGGCTGCCGCTGATCCCCGGACCGCCGACGATCTTTCGATACAGGTATGAGTTATCCGGATCCCCCGGCTTGACCAGCAGCACTGCCGGCTGTTGGCTGGACGGCACGTTCACCAGGTTCCCGTGGCTGTTGCCCCGCACCAGGTCCAGCCCGGCGTTGGGAGGATGGCAGCCGATGCAGAAGCGATCGAAGATCTCGTTCTGGACCCGCGACAGGGTGGCCGTCGGGGCAGGGTTGACGGTGATGGTGCGGGTGTCGGGGGTGGGATCGGCCAACCCCTTGCTATCGGTGGCGGTGAAGGTGACCGAGTAGGTGCCCGGTGTCACGTAGGTGTGAGGTCCCGGATTGAGTTGGGTGGACGTTACCCCGTCACCGAAGCTCCAGAGCACGGTCACGGGGTCCCCATCCGGGTCGGTCGCCTGCCCGGCAAAGGTCACCGACTGCCCCGCGGTGATACTCACGTTCTCGGCCGGGGAGGTGATCACCCCGTCGGGCGGCCGGTTCGCCGGGGCGGTGACGGTAATGGTGCGGCTATCCGGGGTGGGGTCGGCCAACCCCCTGCTGTCCGTAGCGGTCAACGTCACGGTGAACGTGCCCACCGCGGGGTAGGTGACAGAGCCCGGATTGAGCTGCGTGGAGGTTCGCGCGTCGCCGAAGCTCCACAGCACGCTGACCGGGTCCCCGTCCGGGTCGGTTGCCTGTCCGGCAAAGGTCACCGACTGTCCGGCCGTGATGGTCACATTCCCCGCCGGGGAGGTGATCACCCCGTTGGGAGGCTGGTTCGGGCGGCTCACCAGGGCCGCGGGGATGGGCTGGGCCGGCTCGTGCAAGCCGTCGTCGGTGAGGTTGTCCACCACCGATTGGTAGATAAACACAGGAGCCGAGGCGGTATAGGCGATGAAGAACGCCGGCTGGGCCTGCGCCGCCGAGGGAATGCCAGGAATGATGGCGTGGTACGCCCCCAGATCGTTGGCCCAGGGCCCCAGAGTTCGCTCCCCTGGGGGGGCTACCGCCCTGCCGTCGGGGGTTCGCACGTTGAAGGTCACCTGCACCGGGAAGGGGTTGGGGTTGAAGTAGCCGGCGTTGAGACGAAAGTCCCGGCCGTCGCCCCTGGGGCGGTGGGAACTCAGCAGCAGCGCCCCGGCGCGGTGCGCCTGCTCGCGACCGAGGCCCTGCACAAACTGCCCGTAGGTTCCGCTGCCGGCGGCACGCTGGTCGTTGAAGGTGCGCGCGGCGGCGCGCAGCGGCGCCGCAGAGGAAATCGCCAGGGCGCCACGGTCGTTGGCCTGGAAGAGAGTCCCCACCACATCGTTGATCACCGCCTCCCCCGCCGCCGCCACCGCCACTCGAGTGACCGCCGCCGGTCCCTGGGCACCGGCCGGGCCCTTGGGAAACCAGGCGACGAACACCTCGGCGTCCGTGTCTGCCAGGTTGAGCAGACGCAGGTCGGTGACGAACACGCTGCTCCCCTGGCCAGGGTTGCGGGCCACCACCGGCAGGTACAGGGTGGTCTCGGTGGGCCCCAGCTGTCCCCGCACGGCACCGGCAGGGAAATCGGCGTTGTGGATGTTGACGTAAAACTCCTCCGGCGTGCGCCAGATGGCCTCCAGCTGTCCCCCATCGGCGCTCACCGTCCCCGCCGCCTGCGCATCCGTCCACGCCAGGCCGGAAAAGCCAATGACCACCGGCCCGTTGGTTCCGGCGGCGCCAGCATGGATGTGGGCCGCCGTTGGGGGAGCTATGTTCCTGGCCCACAGGTAGTACACCAGATTAGAGCCGTCGCGCAGCACAGTGGCGTGGCCCAGTCCATCCCCATCACCGGGCGTCGGGACCTCTCGGGCTCCCCGCAAGTCGGTGGCGATGGCTCGGGCCGCCGCCCCCTCACCCAGAAGCTGCCCCCGCAGTGCTCCCGCCGGCAGCTCCCCGTTGTGCACATTGACGTAAAACGCTGCCGGATCGCCGACGATGGCCGAGAGCACCTGAGCATCCACCGCCACCGACCCCATGGCCTGGAAGACCCCGCCCCCCGGATTGGTGAAACTGGGCGTGAAGTCGACCCGCACCGGGCCGTTGACCCCCGCCCGGCCGGCGTGGATGTGCGCCGCCGTCGGCGTAGCGATGTCTTTGAGCCACAGGAAATAGTAGACCCTGCCGGCATCCAGGGTGACGACGGCGTGCCCCCACCCGTCCAAGTCGCCCGGTGCACCCACCTCACGGTCTCCCTGCAGGGAGAACGAGTAGGTCTGTCCGAAGCCAGAGGCGGCCCCTACACACAAAGCCACCAACGATGTAAGTAGCGATTTCATGACCCCCCCAAGCGCCGTACGGATCTTTCTTCCGTGTCGCAAGCGACAGTTCTATTTGATCTTGCACGTACTCAGACCGAACGGCAGATAGGCCGGGCAGATACGAAACACCGCCGTCCCCAGCGGCACCAGGCCCACCAATCCCCACCAGCTCTTGAAGTACAGGCCAGCCCCCAGAATGGCGATCCCGGCCACGGCGCGAACAACTCGGTCAACGCCACCAACGTTTGCGGTCATGGCCGCCCTCCTTTCCTAGACCTGGTCTCATTTCGCCGCACTAGGAGAAGGCCGTCAGTGACTTTGGTCACCAAGCCCCGGAGGCCAGGCGCTCCAGAGCCGGCGCATCCACCACCTCCACCCAGCCGCGGTGGGTGTGCACCAGCCCTCGCTGCTCCAGATGCTTGAGGGCCCGCGTGACCACCTCCCGGCTGGTGCCTAACTCGGTGGCCAGGTCTTCGTGAGTGGCTTCCACGCGGGGCGCACGCTGGCTCAGCAGAGATGCCAGACGCTGGGCGGTCGTGCCAAAGGCTACCTGGGCCAGCAGTGCCATCACCTCGGTCAGGCGAGTGGCGAACTGCCGGTGGCACGCGGCCCGGAAACTGGACAGCTCGTCGTATAGCTCGGCAAACAGAGGTCGAGGGATGAGAAACGCCTGCACCTCGTCCTCCGCCATGCCGTCCGCCGGGTAAGGGACCTCGCCCAGCAGGCAGCTCATGGTGATGGCGCACAGGTCTCGCGGCCGGACACGGTAAAGCACGATCTCGCGCCCGCTGGCAGCGGTCACGCTGACCCGCACCGTGCCCTGCCCCAGCGCCGCAAACCCCTGGCACGGATCGCCGGCGCGGAAGAGGTAGCGCCCGGCGCCCACCGACAGCGGGCGCACCTCCGCCAGGACCCGGCTCAGTCGCGCCGCCGGCACGCCGGCCAGCGCCGGCAGAGCGGTGATCAAATCGCCCTTCAGAGCTTGCACATCATCAGCATAGCAGTATGGGCTCCGGGGGTGGCCTGGCAAACCCGAGAGGGAGTACCATTGACTCACCCCCCGGCAACATCGAGGCGGCGCTGGGCCGCCCACTGAGGAGGTTGACCGACGCCATGACCCGGAGCGTTCCATGTCCCGCGAGGTGAAACTGCTGCACACCACCGTTGCGCACAAGTTGCTTCTGGCGGTCACCGGCATTGTCCTGCTGCTCTTCGTCATCGGCCACCTGGCGGGAAACCTGCAGATCTACCGCGGACCGGAGGCCCTCAACGGCTACGCGGCCTTACTCCACGCCAACCCGGGGCCAGTGTGGGCCGCCCGGCTGATCCTGCTGTTTTCCGTCGGGGTGCACATCGCCTTCGCCGCCCGGCTGGCCTGGCGCAACTGGCGGGCCCGGCCCGTGGGCTATGCCCGGCGGCGCTGGCGCGAGGCGGACGTGGCGGCCCGCTCCATGGTACTCACCGGCCCCGTGATTGCCGCCTTCGTGGTGTATCACCTGCTGCACCTCACCTTCGGCAGCGTTCACCCGGAGTTTGTGCCGCGTGACGTGTACCACAATGTGGTGGCGGGTTTTCGGGTACTCCCCGTGGCCATCGCCTACATCGTGGCGAACGTGCTGCTGGCTTTCCACCTCTTCCACGGGACCTGGAGCCTGACGCAAACGCTGGGAATGTCCCATCCCCGCTGGGATGGCCTGCGCCGCACCGCCGCCACCGTCGTGGCGGTGCTCATCGGCGCGGGCAACGTATCCATTCCGCTGGCGGTATGGGCGGGGTGGGTCAGGTAGGAGGAGCCGGCCATGAAGCTCGACGCCCACATCCCTTCAGGCCCTCTGGACACCTGCTGGACCCGGCACAAAAACTCCTTGCCCCTGCTCTCCCCCGCCAACAAGGCCAGGCGCACCCTCATCGTGGTGGGCACCGGCCTGGCGGGGGCCTCCGCCGCCGCCTCCCTGGCCGAGCTGGGGTACACCGTGCACACCTTCTGCTACCAGGATTCCGCCCGGCGGGCTCACTCCATCGCCGCCCAGGGGGGCATCAACGCCGCCAAGAACTACGCCAACGACGGCGACAGCGTCTGGCGGCTGTTCTACGAGACCATCAAGGGAGGCGACTTCCGCGCCCGGGAGGCCAACGTGTACCGGCTGGCCGAGGTCTCCGGGGCGATCATCGACCAGTGCGTGGCCCAGGGGGTGCCATTCGCCCGGGAGTACGGCGGTGGCCTGGCCAATCGCTCCTTTGGCGGCGCCCTGGTCTCCCGCACCTTCTACGCCCGCGGCCAGACCGGGCAGCAGCTGCTGCTGGGGGCCTACTCGGCCCTCGCCCGGCAGGTGGCGGCGGGGAGGGTGCTCATGCACCCCCGCACCGAGATGCTGGACCTGGTGGTGGTGCAGGGCCAGGCGCGGGGGATCATCACCCGCGACCTGGTCACCGGCCGCCTCGAGGCCTGGTCGGGGGATGCGGTACTGCTGTGCACCGGGGGGTACTCCAACGTCTTCTACCTCTCCACCAACGCCAAGGGGTGCAACGCCACCGCCCTCTGGCGCGCCCACCGGCGGGGGGCGGGCTTTGCCAACCCCTGCTTCACCCAGATTCACCCCACCTCCATCCCCCAGGCGGGGGAGTACCAGTCCAAGCTCACCTTGATGTCCGAGTCGTTGCGCAACGACGGCCGGGTGTGGGTGCCCCGCCGGGCCGGGGACACCCGCCCCCCCGGCGCCATCCCCGAGGAGGAGCGGGACTACTACCTGGAGCGGCTGTACCCCTCCTACGGCAACCTCACCCCCCGGGACGTGGCCTCCCGGGCCGCCAAGCGCATGTGCGACGAGGGGCGGGGGGTGGGCCCGGGAGGGCGCGGCGTCTACCTGGACCTCACCGGGGCGGTGCAAAAGCTGGGCCGGGCGGTGATCGAGGAGCGCTACGGCAACCTCTTCGAGATGTACCAGCGCATCACCGGCGAGGACCCCTACCAGGTCCCCATGCGCATCTACCCCGCCCCCCACTACACCATGGGCGGCCTGTGGGTGGACTACAACCTCATGAGCACCATCCCGGGCCTGTTCGTGCTGGGAGAGGCCAACTTCTCCGACCACGGGGCCAACCGCCTGGGGGCCTCCGCCCTCATGCAGGGGCTGGCCGACGGCTACTTCATCGCCCCCTACACCGTCACCGGCTACCTGGCCAGCACCCGCCTGCCGGCGGTGAGCACCGACCACGAGGCCTTCCGGGACGCCCTGGCCGAGGTGGAGGGGCGCACCCGCCGCCTGGTTTCCCTCGCAGGCCGGCGCAGCGTGGACGAGCTGCACCGGGAGCTGGGGGCGGTGATGTGGAACCTCTGCGGCATGAGCCGGACGGCGGCGGGGCTCGAGGAGGCCATCGAGCGCATCGCCGAGCTGCGGCAGCGCTTCTGGGAGGAGGTGCGGGTTCCCGGTGACGCCCGGGACCTCAACCAGGAGCTGGAGAAGGCGGGGCGGGTGGCCGACTACCTGGAACTCGCCGAGCTCATGTGCCGGGACGCCCTGATCCGGGAGGAGTCCTGCGGCGGGCACTTCCGGGAGGAGTATCAGACCCCCGACGGGGAGGCCCGGCGCGACGACGAGAACTTCGCCCACGTGGCGGTGTGGGAGTGGACCGGGGAAGGGCAGCCGCCGCGGCGGCACACCGAACCCCTGGTATTCACCCACGTGCAGCTGACCACCCGCAGCTACGCCTGAGCAGGGAGGAGCAAATCCATGCGCCTGGAACTGCACATCTGGCGGCAACCCCACCGCGAGGCCCGGGGCCGTCTCGTGACTTACCACCTGGATGGGGTCAGCGAACACATGTCCTTTCTGGAGATGCTGGACCACCTCAACCAGCAGCTCATCGCCCGGGGGGAGGAGCCGGTGGCCTTCGAGCACGACTGCCGGGAGGGGATTTGCGGCTCCTGCGGGGTGGTCATCAACGGGCAGGCCCACGGACCCCTCGAGGGCACCACCTGCTGCCAGCTCCACATGCGCTACTTTGCCGACGGCGACGTGCTCGTCATCGAGCCGTGGCGGGCCCGGGCCTTCCCGGTGCTCAAGGACCTGGTGGTGGACCGCTCCGCCTTCGACCGCATCATCCAGGCGGGGGGCTACATATCCACCCGTACCGGCTCCGCCCCCGACGCCAACGCCATCCCGGTGGCCAAGGAAGCGGCCGAGATGGCCATGGATGCCGCCGCCTGCATCGGCTGCGGGGCCTGCGTGGCCGCCTGCCCCAACGGGGCGGCCATGCTCTTCGTGGCCGCCAAGATCACCCACCTGGGGGTGCTCCCCCAGGGGCAGCCGGAGCGCCTGCGCCGTGCCCGCGCCATGGTGGCGCAGATGGAGCGGGAGCTCTTCGGCGGCTGCAGCAACGCCCGCGAGTGCGAGGCGGTGTGCCCCAAGAACATCTCGGTGGCCACCATCGCCCGCCTGAACCGCGATTTCCTCAAGGCTTCCCTCTCCGCCTGAGAGGGCCTCGACCGCTGCTGGCGCGGGTCCGCAAGGTAGGCACTGAACTCTCCTCCGACGTCCCGGTGGCGTGGCCGCCAGGCGTCAAGATCCTAGATCCTGTATGCTGTTTGCGGTGAAAGACAGCTCGCGACAGCGAGATGGATTGGCAAGTAGATGAAGCAGTTAGACCTCCTCTCCCGCTTGCCGTCAGCGCTCGAGGCAGCGCTGTGGGATGCCAACCCGTGGTGGCGGGGAGAGCGCCTTTTCCAGTTGCCCCCCATGCGGCGATGGACATTTGAACCTGTGTTGAACAATCTTACCAGAGGTCTGACGCCGGCCACGGTGCTGCGAGGCCCGCGACAGGTGGGCAAGACCGTCCTCATGAACCAGGTGATAACTACCCTGCTTGACGCCGGCGTTCACCCGCGCCGCATCCTCCGCATCCAGTTCGATTTCTTGCCAACCTTCAAGAGGGTCGAGGAACCGCTCCTCGAAATCCCCCGTTGGTTCGCCCAGGAGGTGCTGGGCAAGACGCTCAATCAGGCCGCCATCGATGGTGAGCAAGCCTTTCTCTTCCTCGATGAAGTGCAAAATCTGCCCGACTGGTCCACGCAGCTCAAGCAGCTCGTTGACATCAACCCAGTACGTGCGTTGGTGACGGGAAGCTCCGCGCTGCGCATCGAGGCAGGACGCGACAGCCTGGCCGGACGCATCACCACCCTCGAGATGGGGCCACTGCTCCTGCGGGAGATCGGAATTCTGCGGGGTCTGGGCAACCCAGGCGCCTTTTTCCCTCCCGATGGACTGGCCCCCCTCAAGGAAAAGGCCTTCTGGCTGGAGCTGCGTGCCCACGGCGAGACCTGCCGCGCCTTTCGATCCATGGCTTTTGCCGCGTTCTCCGAGCGGGGCGCCTACCCCGTGGCCCAGAACCACCCCGATCAACCGTGGGAGGCAGTGGCCGATCTCCTCGTCGAGACCGTGATCCGCCGCGCCCTTCAGCACGACCTGCGCCTGGGACCGCGTGGAAAAAAGCGCGACGAACACCTTCTCGAGGAGGTCTTTCGTCTGGCGTGTCGGTATGTGGGTCAGGCTCCCAGCCAGGCGCTTTACCTCGACGAGTTGAAGCGATCCATGGACGCCAACATCGGGTGGCAACGGGTGCTTTCCTACCTCAAGTTCCTGGATGGAACCCTGCTGATCCGCCTCATCGAGCCCATGGAGCTACGGCTGAAACCACGGCGCGGGGCCGCCAAGCTGTGCCTGTGTGACCACGCCCTGCGCGCCGCCTGGCTCCAAGAGGTGGTTCCACTTTCTCCCAGTGGGTTGGAGAAGCAACCACATCTCGCCCATCTTGCCGGGCACATTGCCGAGAGCGTTGTGGGTTACTTTCTGGCCTCGCTCAAGAACCTTGACCTGGCGCACCTCCCCGAACGCGGCGTCGAAAGGGAGGTGGATTTCGTTCTGACAGTCGGCGAGCAGCGCATCCCTCTCAAAGTGAAGTATCGGCGAAACATCGACTTTCGTGATACTCTGGGCCTCCGCACCTTCATCGAGAAGGCGAGCAACAATGCCCCTTTCGGAGTGCTCGTCACCCTCCTGGATGACCCCTCCATCGACGACCCGCGAATCGTCTCCCTCCCGCTGTCCACCCTTCTGCTGCTCCGCTGAGCCTGCTGCTCCAGCGGCTGGGAGGGCCTTCGGGCACCAGCACCAGTCCTTCCCTTCTCCAGGATCCCCGATCCTCGAACTTACCCCCGACCCGGCCACCGGCCTGGAGGCAAGGAGAGTTTCGTCCCCGGGAGCATGGGCCGACTGCTTGCCGGTTTCCGATGGGGGGAGCGCGGCGCATCCCCGACACAGGACTTCGCGCCCTGCACACGTGCACACGTGACAGCAAGATCTACCCTTGCATACTTCGCCTTCGTCGCTATCGCCTCCTCCGCGGTGCTCGCTGTGAACCTTGTGCAGCCCTGGCCCGCAGGAATCTCCAACCAGGTACCGCCGGGAAGTCAGTGGAAATCCCGGGAGGGGGGAGCGGGCGCGGAGGCAAAGAGGGGGCGCACCTCCTCGGCCCGCAGGGTGAGCACCCCGTCCCGGGCCTGCACCACCCCCTCCGCCTCCAGCAGCGCCGCCCCGGCCAGCACGGCCCGCCGGGCGCGGAACAGGTCGGGCATGATCACCACGTTGGCAAAGCCCGTCTCGTCCTCCAGGGTGAGAAAGCACATCCCCTTGGCGGTGGCGGGGCGCTGCCGCACGATCACCGCCCCCCCCACCCGCACCCGCCGCCCGTGGGGCTGCCGGGCCAGCTCCCGGGCGGAGAGCACCCCTCGCCCTCGCAGCTCCCCCCGGCGCAGGGCCAGGGGGTGGCGCCCCACGGTGAGGCCGGCGCCGGTGAAGTCGGCGACGTAGCGCTCGGGGAGGCTCATCTCCGGCAGGGGGGAGGGGCCCGGCTCCCCCTCCATGGCCCGGGCCAGGGGGGGGCGCCGCCCGTCCAGGGCCGCCACCTGCCACAGCGCCGTGCGGCGGCTCGCCCCCAGGGAGGCGAAGGCCCCCACCTGCGCCAGCACCGCCAGCTCCTCCGCCCGCAGGCGACAGCGGGAGGCCACCTCCCCCACGCTGGCAAAGGGGGCGCGGGCCACCTCCTCCTCGATGGCCCGCCCGGCCGCCTCCCGCAGCCCCTTCACGAAGCGCAGCCCCAGCCGCACGGCCAGCCGGCCGTCTGCCCCGCGCTCCACCCGGCAGCCCCACCCGGAGCGGGTGACGTCGATGGGCAGCACCGCAAGGCCGTGGCGGCGGGCGTCCTGCACCAGGGTGGCGGGGTGGTAAAACCCCATTGGCCAGGCGTTGAGAAGGGCTGTCAGGAAGCAGGCCGGGTGGTGGGCCTTCAGGTAGGCGGAGGCGTAGGCGATGAGGGCGAAGGAGGCCGCGTGGGACTCGGGAAAGCCGTACAGGGCAAAGGAGGTGATCCCCTGCACGATGGCCTCCGCCGCCTCCCCGGTGATCCCCCGCGCCGCCATGCCCTCCCGCAGCTGTTGCTCCAGCTTGCGCATGCGTGCCAGCGAGCGCTTGGCCGCCATGGCCCGCCGCAGCTCCTCCGCCTGCCCCCCCGAAAACCCCGCCGCCACCATGGCCACCCGCATGAGCTGCTCCTGAAACAGGGGCACCCCCAAGGTGCGGGCCAGGATGGGCTCCAGATCCGGGTGGGGGTAGCGCACCGGCTCCCGCCCCTGCCGCCGATTCAGGTACGGGTGCACCATCTTGCCCACGATGGGACCGGGGCGAATGATGGCCACCTCCACCACCAGGTCGTAAAAGCGCTCCGGGCGCATGCGCGGCAGGGTGGCCATCTGCGCCCGGCTCTCGATCTGGAACACCCCCACCGTGTCGGCGGCGCGGATCATGGCGTAGGTGGCCGGGTCGTCCGGGGGCAGGCGGGCCAGGTCGACCTCTACCCCCTCGTGGGTGCGGATCAGGGGCACCGCCTCCTGCAGCACCCCGAGCATCCCCAGGCCCAGCAGGTCCACCTTGATGATCCCCAGCTCGGCGCAGTCGTCCTTGTCCCACTGGATCACCCGCCGGCCGGGCATGGTGGCCGGCTCCAGGGGGACCACGTCGTCCAGCCGCCCCCGGGCCAGCACCACCCCCCCCGAGTGCTGCCCCAGGTGCCGCGGCAGCCCCAGCATGCGGGTGACCACCTCCACCAGCAGCCGCGCCCGCCCCTCGCCGGGATCCAGCCCGGCCTGGGCCAGATGGGTGGCCAGCTCGGTTTTGGCGTCCCCCTCGAACCCCCAGCCGGAGATGAACCGGCTCACCCTGGCCAGGTGCTCCTCGGCAAACCCCAGTACCTTGCCCGCCTCCCGCACCGCCGAGCGCCCCCGGTAGGTGATGACGTTGGCAGTCATGGCCGCCCCCCGCTCCCCGTAGGTGGCGAAGACGTGCTGGATCACCTCCTCCCGCAGCTCCCCCGAGGGCAGGTCCAGGTCGATGTCCGGCCACTCCCCCCGCTCCTCGGAGAGAAAGCGCTCGAACAGCAGGTCCATCCCCACCGGGTCCACCGCGGTGATGGCCAGGGCGTAGCACACCGCCGAGTTGGCCGCCGACCCCCGCCCCTGGGCCAGGATCCCCCGGCGCCGGCAGTAGCGCACGATGTCGTGCACCACCAGGAAGTACCCCGCCAGCCCCAGCCTGGCGATGAGCTGCAACTCCCGCTCCAGCTGGGCGGCCACCCGCGGCGAGGGCTCGCCGTAGCGCTCCCGCGCCCCCGCCGCCACCCGGGCGGCCAGCTCCTCGTTTTCGTCCTGCCCCGCCGCCAGCTGCGCCGCCGGGAAGCGGTACGGCAGCTGCTCCAGGCGAAAGGCCAGGCGCTCGGCAATCCAGGCGGTATTCGCCACCGCCTCCGGCAGGTCCCCCCATAGCCGGGCCATCGCCGCCGGCGAGCGCAGGCGGCGGGCCCGGTTCACCTCCAGCCGCCGCCCGGCGCCGTCCAGGGTGCAGCGCTCCTTCAGGCAGGTGAAGACGTCCGCCACCGGGCCGTCGGCGGAGCAGGCCAGCACGGCGTCCTGGGCGGCCACCAGCGGCACCCCGGCGGCCCGGGCCAGGCGCACCAGGGCGGCGTTGCGGGCCTCCTCCCCCCGCCGGCCGTGGCGATTGAGCTCCACCGCCAGGTGGGCGGGGGTGAAGATCTCCCGCAGGCGGGCCAGCACCCCCGCCGCGGCCTCCTCCCCCCGGGCCTGCAGGGCCCCCACCAGCGGCCCCCCAACCCCGCCGGTGAGGGCGGTGAGCCCCCCGGCGTGCCGGGCCAGCAGCTCCCAGCTCACCCGCCCCTCCCCCTTGGGCCGGCCCAGGGCGGCGGAGGTGAGCAGTCGGCAGAGGTTGGACCACCCTTGCGGCGTTTCCACCAGCAGCGGCAGGCGGGCTCCGTCCTCCAGCACCACCTCGGCGCCGCAGAGGGCCTCCACCCCGGCAGCCCGGGCCGCTTTGGCGAAGCGGGGCAGCCCGTACACCCCCCCGCGGTCGGCCACCGCCACCGCCGGCAGGCCCAGCGCCGCCGCCCGTTCCGCCACCGCCTCCGGCTCCGCCGCCCCCTCCAGGAAGGAAAACGCCGTGCGGGCGTGCAGCTCGCGGTAGTCAGTCGTACACACCATCGGCCAGCCACCTCCCCTGCCGGTGGTCAAAGGCCAGCCGCCACACCACCCCGTCGGCGGTGGCAACGTCGTACTCCTCCCGGGCGAAGGGCTCCTCGCTCCACCACTCCCCCCCACGCCGGTAGGGACCGGCGCAGCGCACCACCGCTCCCCCCAGAACGCCCACCCGGGCCACCACCGGGCGGGAGCCGGCCGTCATCACCCGGGCCTCCCTGGGGGGCCGAAAGGCCCGCAGTACCGGAACCCGCGGCGGCTCCGCCGCCTCTTCTGCCCCACCCTCCGTCGCCGCCCCCGCCTCCTGGGGGGCAAAGGGCACCACCGCCACCGGGTCCGGCCGGTGGGAGTCGGCCACCGCCGGCGCCCCCACCCGTTCCGGCCCGGCCAGGGCGGCCAGACGCGCCAGGGCCTGAGCCAGTTTGCCAGGGGCGGGCTGGGGCGGGCCGAAGAGGGACCCCTGCACCACCCGCACCCGCCCCGGCATCACCTTGACCGCCACCTCCTCCACCGGTGCCCCCGGCGGGTGGGCCTCCACCTTGAGGCGTAGCAGGGGCAGCACCGCCCCCACCTCCCGGGTGGGGGCCACCAGCGGCACCTGCACCTCGCACCGCCCCCCGCCCTCCAGTTTCAGCTCCAGGCACACCCCGGCAAACCCCTCCCCCCGCACCTCCAGCCGCTGCGCCAGGCGCGACAGGAGGCCGTGGAGCACGAAGAGAAACGCCTCCAGGCGGGTAAGGGGATCCTCCAGGGAGATCGCCTCCCGCAGCTCCTCCCGGTGGGGGTCCGGCACGAAGGGGGTCTGCTCCTCCCCCGCCGCCAGCCGGTGCAGCGCCACCCCCTCGGTCCCCAGGCGCAGCCCCACCTCCTCCCGGGGCAGGGCCGCCAGCTGCCCGGCGGTGGCCACCCCCCAGCGGGCCAGGGCGGCCGCCGCCGCCGGGGGGAGATCCAGGGCGGCGATGGGCAGGGGCGCCATGAACTCCCGCTCTCCCCCCGCGGGAACCACCAGCACCCCCTCCGGGTGGCCCGCCGCCACCCGCGCCGCCACCCGGGCCACACCGACGCTG
>Ga0226835_1000197_pt1 | contig 101129 bp, 82 predicted proteins | sample LAC_MetaG_1_FD_163627 | JGI IMG/M metagenome (GOLD analysis project Ga0226835, IMG submission 163627) | Anaerobic ammonium oxidizing microbial communities from anammox membrane bioreactor (MBR) in UC Berkley, California, United States -... | ecosystem: Engineered > Bioreactor > Anaerobic >... | reverse complement strand
CTGCATTCAACACTTGGATATGCAACCCCCGTTGACTTTGAAAACACCTACTTTCGTAATCAAAAATACCTACTTTCGTAATCAAAAACACCTACACTAATGTGTCCATTTTTGTAGGACCACTCCATAATGTTGTTTCGTGGTGGAGGCCATCCGTGCAGGGCGACCACGCGGGGTCGCCCCTACGGTTTTTTCGTTTCTTATGTTGTATCGTGTGGGCGGAGGCCATCCGTGCAGGGCGACCACACGGGGTCGCAACTACGGTTTTTTCGTTTCTTATGTTGTATCGTGTGGGCGGAGGCCATCCGTGCAGGGCGACCACGCGGGGTCGCCCCTACGGTTTTATCGTTTCTTATGTTGTATCGTGTGGGTGGAGGCCATCCGTGCAGGGCGACCACGCGGGGTCGCAACTACGGGATTATCGTTTCTTATGTTGTATCGTGCGGGCGGAGGCCATCCGTGCAGGGCGACCACGCGGGGTCGCCCCTACGGGATTATCGTTTCTTATGTTGTATCGTGCGGGCAGAGGCCATCCGTGCAGGGCGACCACGCGGGGTCGCCCCTACGGGATTATCGTTTCTTATGTTGTATCGTGCGGGCAGAGGCCATCCGTGCAGGGCGACCACGCGGGGTCCCTCTACGGTTTTGTATTGTTTTTTATCGTGTTTCGTGCGGGCCGCGTGGGAGCGTCCGTACAATATCGCTTCCATATTTACAGGTTTACACAAACCTCCTGCACCTCCAAACCGCATCATCTTTCCGGGCGGACGGACTACGGCCCTTTGGCACCCCCGCCACCGCCACCATCATTCTTCACCACTTACCACTACAGCTCGACCGGTCGGCTGCATTGCGCAGCCTACGTAATGATCATGACAAAACTCTGGAGCAATTGCTTTTATAGATAGTACATGAACGATAGTACAACGTGACCAGATATACCCCTTAGGTTCGCTACCTGAGCTCTCCGAGGTGTCATCCTAATCCATGAATCACTGAATTCAATATTCCGACGATATGTACAGGGTCCTGAGCCGCTCAAAGACATCCGTTGCTTCCCTATCTTCGCACCATGAATCACCATACGTATGATGATGTTATCAAGGCTGCCGGTCTTGTAAAGGACACAATTGGTATCCAACCCACCGTTGGTATTATTCTGGGGACCGGTCAGGGTGGCTTTGTTGAGCATATCAGCAACCCCGTCAGCACGCCATATCAGGATATTCCACTCTTCCCTGAGAGTACTGTTGAGTCGCATGCCGGACGTCTGGTGAGCGGTATGCTCGATGGTGTACCGGTGTGCGTGATGCAGGGCCGGTTTCACATGTATGAGGGGTATTCACTCCAGCAGATTGCCTACCCTATTCGGGTAATGTGGGCGTTGGGTGTAAAAACACTGATCGTGTGCAATGCATGCGGCGGAATGAACCCTTTATATCGCCGGGGCGATGTTATGCTTATTGACGATCATATTAACCTGCTGGGTACAAGCCCGCTGGTTGGCCCGAATGATGAACGGTTTGGCCCGAGATTCCCGGATATGAGCGAGCCGTACTCGCAGCATTTGCTAACAATTGCTGAAAAGGGGGCTCTGGAAGGTAGGCATCGGGTGCAGCGTGGTGTTTTTGTTGCAGTCTGCGGACCCAACCTGGAAACCAGGGCAGAGTACCGATTCCTGCGCACAATTGGTGCCGATGTGGTGGGGATGAGTACAGTCCCCGAGGTAATTGCTGCCCGCCATTTGGGGATGAAGGTGCTTGGCATAAGCATCATCACTGATGAATGCTTTCCGGATTCGTTACAACCGGTGTTGCTTGAAGAAATGCTTCAGGCAGTTACAATTGCAGAGCCTATTGTTGCCGATATTATCCGCTATGTTGTTCAACATGCTGATAGGAGTGAATGATGAGCCGACTGATTTCAGCATTGATCCTGACCTGTGTGCTGCTATTTTCTTCGTGTTCTCCTGAAGAACCGTTAGTAAATTCATTTAATGGAAAATGGCGTCTGCTGCTGAGTGGACCCACAGGGCTTTATACCATCTCGATGCCTGACCAGACTGTTCTGAATCAGACCTGGAAGCCAACCACCGACCTGGGTGCATACCCTGTACAGCAGCTTCGGCAGTATCGCAACGATATTTACGTGCTAACAAAATCCGAAAGCATTACCGTCCTGAACCGAGAGACACTTACTGCTGTAGCCGAGATCAGTCTGTCGGGGTATGGTCATGCAGCCGACATTGCCTTTGCCAATGCAACAACGGCCTACGTTTCATTACCCGATAGCATGGCAGTTGGCGTTATTGACCTTACGGTGTTCCAGATCGTACGTACAATCTCTGTTGGAGATTCAACTGCAGGTATTGCCGCCCTGGGGAATCAGATTTGCGTTGCACTGCCACATCAGAACAAGGTAGCCATTATCGACAGTCGGACCAATACGGTCGAAGCACGGCTGGATATTCCGTCAGATGTTCCGTCTCTGGTTGAGGGCGATCCGTTGAACAACGTGTTCTGCGTTGTTTCACTCGGCAAGGGAAAAACGCCTGCATCTCAGGGCGAAGATCCTACCACACCTTCACTCTCTACGATCAATGTGAGTACCCGGACCATTACAGCAACCGTTGCACTAACGTCTCGTGATTCCGAGGGCCCGTCACAAATTGCGTCCAGCCTTTCCGTTAACAGTAGCGGCTACTGCTACGTTCCTGTTCAAAATGGTCTGCTCCAGATTCAGACCCGAACACCCCGACGCGCCGCCGCAGTTCAGTTCGAGTCATACGCCATGTGCTCGTATGATGCAGCTCGCGCCCTGCTGATGTGCACACACCATGATGAGCCACGACTGACGATTTTCGATGAGTTTGCCGAAAAAAAACTTTATGATGTTGCTATTCCGTTTACGACAAACTGCCGAATCATTGGTTTAGCCCCATGAGTACTCTTGATGATGATCTCCTCCATCGTGCTTCTAAACTGCAGCGCCGGATTGTATTCCCCGATTCATCGGACGAGAGAACTGTCCGCGCGGTGCAGGAATTGAAACATCTTGGCATTGCCATCCCCATTCTTGTTACTCACGATACGCCGATTAATGAACCTCACCTTGTTGACTATCTTCTGGAACGAAGGGCTGGGAAGGGGCTAACCAGATCAGAAGCCAAACATCTTGCTGCACAACCATTATTCCGTGCCGCATGGATGGTGCATACCGGTGAGGCCGATGCTGGTGTTGCCGGTTCCGTTTCTACCACAGCCGACGTTCTGCGTGCCGGGATATGGACGATTGGAATGGACAGCAGTGTTAGTGTTGTCAGCAGTTTCTTCTTAATGGTTCTTCCTTCCGGCGCTGTGTTCACCTATGCTGACTGTGGTGTTGTTCCCGATCCGACTGCTGATCAATTAGCCGATATCGCACGGTCTTCTGCGGTAAGCCACCACATTCTCACTCGCACCGAACCGCGTGTTGCGTTTCTAAGCTTTTCTACTAAAGGATCAGCTCAACATCCGCATGCACAAAAAGTGCGTGACGCGTTCAGGATCTTCTCAGAGAAATATCCCAACATTGTAGCCGATGGTGAACTGCAGGCCGATGCAGCACTGGTTCCGGCAGTTGCCGCACGAAAAGCGCCAAACAGCGCACTGGCTGGTAATTCAAATGTGTTGGTTTTCCCAACCCTGGATGCCGGCAATATTGCCTATAAGCTAACAGAGCGTCTTGCAGGTGCTGCAGCCTATGGTCCGGTGGTGCAGGGATTGCAAAAGCCATTTGTTGATGTCAGCAGGGGGTGTACCTGGCACGACATGGTGCTGACGGCTGCAATTGCCGCCTTGCTGTCTAATTCCGCCGCGCCAGGAGTAACTCCTTCAGTTCCGTGAAATCCTGTTCGCTAAGGTAATATCGCTCGTTGCAGTACTGACAAACCAATTCGTTGTGACCGGCCTTTTCCATGCTGACCACTTCGTTATATCCAAGTGTTAACAGCACCCCCTTAAATCGTTCAAGCGAACATCGACAGAAGAAATCAACCGCTGTTCTGTCGAGTATTTCAATTTCACCGGGTAAAACTTGTTTTACAATGTCTTCGGGAGAATATCCTTTTTCGGCAAATTCGGTCGGGCGTTCCAGCATATCCAAAATATCATAGGTCTTAAAAATATCTTCGGGTCGTGCTCCCGGCATCGCCTGGACCAGAATGCCAACACTCTGGGTGATAAGGTCATTGTTATCAAAGGCAACATCTAGCATAAACACCGATGGTATTTGTTCACTTTGCGTAAGGTAGTGACTCAGGTCAGTCGTTATGTCGCCCCGTTCCAGTTCTACAATTCCGGTAACCGGTTCATTCTTGTCATACAGGAAACGCTGCACCTTTAACAGACCTTCGCCTAAGGGGCCAGAGCGCTCAGTTGGATTACTGTTCTTAAGGCAGAAGCCACGCACCTCGCCCACCTGGATTGCCTCGGCAAACACCGATTTTACTATTCCGTCGCCGTCAGCAGAGACTGATACTCGTTCCTCGCCCTTTAAAAACGAAGCCATTAGCGTTGCGCCCGACAATGCCCGTGCCAGCAGGAGTGAACACAGGGCATCCAGTCCGTGCCTGCGTTGGGCTGTAATAGCCGTAATCCGGTTCTGTACCACGGCGGCACGGAACAGTCCGTCCTTCGTCATTGCCTTAACAACCCGGTCGCGATCTTTCCACTGTCTGCGTATCTCGTTGGTTTGTTCTTCCATTCGTGTACGTTGAATATATTGTCCAAATAATTACTTTGTTGCCCCGCTGTACAAACAGGTTGTATAGCCAAGGTTCACCGGTTTCACTCATCCCGGAGCGAGTCTTTTAAATCTGCAAGGGTCTGCAGTGCCTGTAGGGGCGTTAATGCGTTCACATCCAGATCCTGAACACGCTTGCGCAGTTGATCGTCGCGAATTTCAAACATCGTGAGCTGTCCGGCAGACTCAAGCATCCGTCTGTCAACAGCGCTGGTATGAGCTGAGCGTGCCGGATCGTGCTTTCCTGTTTCCAGCTGGTTTAGCACTACTTCAGCTGTCCGCAGTATTGCCGGAGGCATTCCGGCCATACGGGCTACGTGAATACCAAAGGAATGGTCAGCCGAACCCGGTACCACCCTGTGTGTAAAGACCAGGCCTCCTTCTTGTTCAACGACTTCAACCTTAACGTTGTGAATACGTTCAAAGCGCTCTGCAAGGGCAGTAAGCTCATGGTAATGTGTGGCAAACAGTGTTTTGGCGCCAACCACTTCGTGCAGATACTCAGCAATTGCCCAGGCAATCGAAATACCGTCAAACGTAGCTGTTCCGCGTCCAACCTCATCAAGCAATATTAAGCTTCGCGATGTTGCGTTATGGACGATGTTTGCACTTTCCTGCATCTCCACGAGGAACGTGCTTTCGCCTGCCAGCAGATTATCTTGTGCACCAACCCGTGTAAAAATCCTGTCGGTGATCGGAATGGTAGCCTGTACTGCCGGAACAAAGCTACCGATATGAGCAAGGAATACAATCAGTCCGGCCTGACGCAGATAACTGCTTTTACCGCTCATATTCGGACCGGTTAACACCATCAGTTGATGTGTTTCGGTATCAAGCACAATGTTATTCGGCACGTAGCGGGTACCAGCGGGTAGCAGACGTTCGATCACGGGGTGCCGCGCTCCCTGGATGTTGAGCAATGTCCCGGTATGCAGCTCGGGCTGTACATACTCGTACTCTTGTGCAGTACGCGCGTAGCTGTGCAAGCAGTCGGCGGTGGCAACAGCAAGTGCTGTTTGCTGTATTACAGCACAGTTGGCAGCCACACCACGCTTTAGCTCCAGCAGAAGCTGCTGCTCCAGTTCGGATACTCGGCCCTCAGCCGATAGCAGCGTGGCTTCAAGTTTTTTAAGCTCCGGAGTAGTGAACCGTTCCGCATTTGCCAACGTCTGTCGTCGTTCGTAATGGGCAGGCGCACTGTCACGCAGAGCCTTACTGACTTCGATATAGTAACCAAAGACATTATTAAACGACACCTTGAGCGTTGGTATCCCCGTATCGGCACGTTCACGATCCTGAAACTCCTTAATCCATTCCTTACCATGTGCCATCGCATCGCAGACCGAATCCAGTTCGGCATTGAAGCCCGCATTAAACATCTTACCGCTGCCAAACTGAACCGGCGCAGCGTCAGATAACGCCGCCGAGATCATGTCAACAACACTGCTATGATCATGAACATCGACAAGTACATAATGCAGGGACGGGAAGGGGCTAAGCATCTGCATGATATCCGGAATTACTCTCAGACCATTACGCAGAGCCACCAGATCGCGTGCTGTTGCTCTGTCAGTTACCACTCTGGCAATAAGCCGTTCAATATCACCAACCTGGGCCAACAAATCGCCAAGGCTATGCAGATGCCGGCTGCCGTTCAGGAGTTGTTCAACCGCGTGCTGACGTAGAACGATAGCGTCTTTATTGATCAGTGGAGCCTGCATCCACCGTCGGAGCAATCGTGCTCCCATTGGTGTTCGCGTCCTGTCCATCAAGTCAATCAAAGCCCCCTGCCGTTCACCCGGTGAGCCTGGTTGGTGGATTTCAAGGTTTCTGCGTGTTGCGGTATCCAGCACCATCACGTCGGACGTATTGATAGTACGGAGTGTTGTGATATGCGTCAGAGATCCGCGCTGGGTTTCGGCTATGTAATGCAGGATCATTCCGGCAGCGATCATCGCTGGTGAATCATCAGTGAGACCGAAACCTTTCACCGATGTGGTGGAAAAGTGTCGCAGAACCGTTGTCCGCGCAAACTCGGTATCAAACAGCCACGACTCGAGTTTGCTGACGGCTGCGCGTGGTGTTGCGGCCCGCAAAACCGGTTCCCAGATTTCCTTTTGCTCCTTGTTCACCAGCACTTCTGCGGGAGCGTAGCTTTCAAGCAGACTCAATACTCCACCATCCGGTACATCGGCAGCCATAAAGACCCCGGTAGAGACGTCAGCAAAAGCAATCCCCCAGACAGCGATGGTTTTTCCGTTAGCCTTACTTGCAAGCGGAACCAGGGCGCACAGAAACGTATTTGCCGAATTCTCCAGCAACTTGTCGTACATCACAACACCCGGCGTTACAACCTCCACTACGCCGCGCTTTACAATTCCCTTTGCCTGCTTTGGATCTTCGAGTTGCTCGCACACTGCCACCCGGTAGCCCGACCGTACTAACTTTGGCAAGTAATTATCCAACTGGTGATGAGGGAAGCCGGCAAGTGGCGTCTCACCTGCCGCCCCGTTGTTCCGCTTGGTTAACGTAATTCCGCATGCAGCAGCCGTGGCAATGGCGTCGTCGCCGAAAGTTTCATAAAAATCCCCAAGCCGGAACAGGAGTATCGTGTCCGGATGCTTCTCTTTTATTTGCCTGTACTGGCGTGCTAATGGTGTTTCTTTTGCCGACATTTTATGAAAAATAACCAACGTACCGTATCTTGCACATTCTTCTTTACACCCCGGAGGGGTGGCCGAGTGGCTGAAGGCAACGGTTTGCTAAACCGTCATAGGGTGTTAAGCTCTATCGAGGGTTCGAATCCCTCCTCCTCCGCACTTTCCACAATCAATGCCCTGCGCACAGCGTGGGGCTTTTGCTTTGCAAACCCAACCAACACGAACCGAACGCATTATCGTTACGAACCGCAAGGCGTTGCACGAATACGAGATTCTGCAACGGTTTCAGGCGGGCATCCAACTTACCGGCACCGAGGTGAAGAGTATTCGTGCCGGCAAGATAAGCCTTGCCGAGGCGTATGCCACATTCCCCTCGCGTACGTCGGACGAGCTTCTGCTGCTGGGCATGCATATCAATCCGTATGATTTCGGAAACCGGGAAAACCACGAACCTATGCGACCCCGTAAGCTGCTGCTGCATCGGCACGAGCTTCACCGCCTGCGAATAGCAACCGAGGAGAAGGGGCTTACCATCATTCCTCTTTCGGTTTTCTTCTCGGGTCCGTTTATCAAGGTTGAACTTGGTGTTGCCCGCGGGAAGAAACTGTATGATAAACGTGAGTCTATCAAGGAGCGCGACGAGAAGCGGCGAATGAACAGGGACGAACGCGATTAAGGGAATACCGTCCGGTATAGCCCCCTACAGCTCCACAATGGTTACGCCGTCGCCACCCTCGGGAATACTGCCCAGTCGGAAAGAACGAATCCCGTGTTGCTGCTCCAAAAAGCGGTGCACGACCTCCCGAAGCGCACCCGTTCCCTTACCGTGGATGATACTTACAAAGGGCAGGGACCGAACCACAGCACTGTCCACAAACACTTCAAGCGCTCGCAATGCTTCTTCAGCACGCTGACCACGCAGGTCCAGCGTCATCGCCGGTGCTGCCACCTTCTCTGCTTCCGTCGAACTCCTGACTGCAGGCTTCCGTTTGACCGGAGTTGGTGCTTTCTCCAACGTAGGTTCCAGCTTGGCACGTTGTACCCTCATCGTGATACCGTTAACATGCACGACTGCATTCCCCTTGGCATCGATAGCTTCAACAGTACCAACAGAGGCTGTTCCTTCGATACGCACCATGGTACCAACAGTGATTTCTGTATCGGTTGCAGGGCTGTCGGTGTTACTGTGTTCGCCCTTTTCTCTGTGCGTAAGCTGCTCCCGCTTCTCGTTAAAGGCAGTTTTGACTTCGGCAATACTCTTTTGTTGTTCCCGAATCTCGCGAATCGTGTTTTCAATTAACGCATTAGCCCCTTCCAAAATTTCAGCTGCCCTGATTCTGGCTGATTCAATTTCCTTGTTTTTTTTAGCTTTTAGTTCTGACAGCCGTTCTTCGTATTCCTTTCTCAGGTTTTCGGAAGCCTGATGTTCTCTAGCCGCCTGAAGGGCATGCTGTTCCGCTTCGTTCCGAAACTGTTGCATTGCGCTGATACTGTGTTCCAGCTCACTGTGACGGTTGCCCAGATATTCCTGGGCACGACGCAGTACCACTTCTGGTAAGCCAACTGTTCTCGACAGGTCAAATGCATACGAGTTTCCGGGTACACCATACAGGAACCTGAATGTTGGCTGCATCCGTTCTTCGTCAAACGCAAGTGAAGCGTTCGTAATACGGCTGCTGGTAAGTGCGTACTGTTTCAGCGAACTCTGGTGTGTTGTAACAACAAAGCAGGCACCGCGCGCCAGAGCTGAGTCCAGGATGCCGGCAGCCAGCGCCCCACCCTCTGCAGGGTCAGTACCGGCGCAGATCTCATCAATGAGAATCAAGGCTTCGTGATCACATTCCGACAATACATCCCGTAGCCGGATAATCTGGGAAGAAAATGTACTCAGGTTGGCATCAATGCTCTGGTGGTCTCCGATGCTTGTGTAAAGTCGGCGCAGCGGACACACACACGTACCCAGTGGAAAGATGCCGCTCATTGCCATGGCAAGCGATAATCCTATCGTCTTCATCGCTACAGTTTTCCCGCCTGCATTGGGTCCGGATATCAGTATTCCGCGCACGTCACCGCCAAGCCTGACGGTAAGCGGAATAATGGTTTCGTGCGAAGATTTCAGTGTATCATTCGTCGTCCGAATTCCCATTGCCTGGTGCATAAGCAGCGGATGACGAACGTTGGTCAGCTCGATCAGATCATCATCCACAATAACAGGCATTATACCGCCGTAGTACCGCGCATACCAGGCACGTGCAAAAATGGTATCAAGTTCCACCAGAATGTCGGCTGTGGCTTCCAGTTCGTCGCTTACACTACCAACCTCCGCGGTTAGCATCGTAAGGATGTTGATTATTTCACGTTGTTCCCTGCCTCGTAATAACGCCAGGTCGTTATTCAACTCATAGGTTTCAGCCGGTTCCAAAAACACTGTCTGCCCGGAGCTGCTCATCCCGTGAATAATGCCGTTAACGGCACGCTTATTCTGTACCTGTAGCGGTAGAACAAAACGTCCGTCCCGCTGTGTTACAAACTCTTCCTGAAGCAGCTCTTCCTCGCCGAATTTGCGCAAAATCTGTCGCAGCCGCGAGCGCAGCCTACCTTCCAGTTGATGGATATCTGCGCGAATGGTGCGTAGCTCACGCGATGCTGTGTCCCGGACTACACCGGTTTCATCGATTGCCTCGGTAATGTGCTTTTCAAGTATCCTGTTGTCGGCAAGGAATTGGGTAAGTGTCCGCAGTCCTACCGTAGCCCCTTCTTTCTCTGCACAGAATCGCTTCATCGTGCGCGACGCAACGAGGGCCTCTGATACATTCAGCAGTTCCGGAGCACTCAGATAGTTACCTGCGATCCGGGCACGTTTCAGGAGGCCAGAAATATCCGGGAACTGCTCAAGCGGGATGCTGTCACTGGTTACAATAATGTTTACTGCTTCGTGAACCTGCAGAAGCTTTTCGTTCAGGATAGTAGTGTTGGGTAAGGGGCTCAGGTTTCGGACAGTATCCGCCCCCATCGGTGTGACGCAGTAGGTGCTGATTTTATCAAGGACTGCTGGAAAGTTCAGCTCACTGAGCGCCGTGGATGCAAGGTCAACCATTATCTCGTTAACCAAGCAGCTCTTTAACCACAGCCTGAATCGTACTACCGTCGGTACGACCTTTCAGTTGCTTTACAGCCACACCCATCACCTTTCCAAAATCGGATGGACCGGTTGCTCCAACGTTGGCGATGATACCACGGATGGCATCGCGAACCTCGTCAGCAGTTAGCTGAGATGGCAGGTAGCTCATCAGAATATCCAGCTCCTGTTGTTCCTTTGCGGCAGCTTCGGTACGGCCGGCATTGGTATATTGTTCAATTGCGTCACGACGTTTTTTAACAGCTGAGTTCAGGATTTTAAGCTCATCATCGGAGGTCATCTCCCGGTCAACACCACTTTTTTCGAATTCCAGGATAGCCGCCCTAATAGACCTCAGTGTTTCTAATCGCAGCGTCTCGCGTGCCTTCATTGCTTCCTTGATGTCGGCATTAATTTTTTCATTTAAGCTCATACCGCAAAATTAGCGAACTATCGGGGTTTGCAGTAAGCCTGAATAATGGCTTAGCCGGAACCGTGGATAACGTTTCGTATCGGATGATGACCTCTGTCCTTTGCCATTGTTCCTAAGTTTGCGTATTCATACTTCGAGATTTCCTATGGAACAACGACTTGATTACAAGGCTGCTTCACCTGAAGCTTTTAACGCCATGATTGCACTTGAACAGAGCATTCATGCGTTTGGTATCGAGAAACCACTCCTTGAACTGGTAAAATCACTGGCATCCATCCTGAACGGGTGTGCATGGTGTTTGGATATGCATACCAAGGATGCACGGGCAATGGGCGAGACAGAACAGCGGTTGTATCTGCTCCCGGTATGGCACGAGGCACACTGCTATACCAGCAGAGAACGGGCTGCGCTGGAATGGACAGAAGCACTGACCACCATTGCCAACACCCAGTCGGTTTCCGACGACGTGTATAATCGTGCCCGTGCTGAGTTCAGCGAGAAGGAACTCGTCAACCTCACCATGGCTGTTATAGCCATCAATGGGTGGAACCGTTTGAACGTGGCTTTCCGCACCACCGTCGGTGCGTATGTGAGCCCCTATTCCAAGCATGCCTAAGCCCCTTTCACCTTATTGAGCAATATGACTGTTTCAGAACAACTCTCCGTCGTTAAACAGTACGCTGTTGACGTTTTGCCGGAAGCCGAACTGCACACGAAGCTGGAGCGCAGCATCAAAACCGGAAAGCCATTGCGAATAAAGCTGGGCCTGGATCCAAGCCGGCCGGATATCCACATCGGCCACGCCGTTGTTCTTAATAAACTTCGACAGTTTCAGGATCTTGGCCATACCGTTGTGCTTATTATCGGAGACTTTACGGCAATGATCGGTGATCCAACCGGAAAGAGTAAAACGCGCCCTGCACTCACACTTGAAGAAACCCGAGCGAACGGCAAATCCTACGTTGATCAGGCGCTCCGCATCCTTTCAAATGATCGGCTTGAAGTGGTTTATAACAGCGAGTGGCTCGAATCACTGTCGTTTAAACAGATTATCGAACTTGCCTCCAAATACACCGTGGCACAGCTTCTGGAACGTGACGATTTTACAAAACGCTACAAGAGTGGTGTGCCAATCAGCGTTCATGAGTTCCTCTATCCGCTGTCACAAGCGTACGACAGCGTTGCCATACATAGCGATGTAGAGCTTGGTGGTACCGATCAGAAGTTTAATCTGCTTGTGGGACGTGAGGTCATGCGTGCATACGGCCAGGAACCGCAATGCATCCTAACCATGCCGATATTGGAAGGTACCGACGGCGTGGAGAAGATGAGCAAGTCACTGGATAACTACATTGCAATTACCGATACACCACGCGACATGTTCGGGAAAACGATGAGCATCCCGGATTCATTGATCACCCGGTACCTTGAGTATGCCGTGTTTGCTCAGCCCGCACACGTGGCGTTGGTTGCAAAGGGACTGGCCGATGGTACACTCCATCCAAGAACCGCAAAGGTTGAAGTCGCCAAAGGTGTTGTTGCCAAGTACCACGGACCCCGGGCTGCCGATGAAGCACTGGCTGAGTTTGAACGCGTTTTCGTTCAGAAAGATGTACCGGACGAGATACCGGACTTTAAACTTCCTGACGGTACTACAGTGATTAATATCATTACTGCTCTCTCTGATACCGGTAGTACTGCTTCTAAGAGTGAGGCACGCAGACTGGTACAACAGGGTGGTGTTCAACTGGATGGCGAAAAGATCACCGATATTACCGCTGAACTTATCGTGCTATCACCACGCATCCTTCGCGTTGGGAAACTAAAGTTTTACCGTCTGCTCCCTGGCAACTAACCATGGAAATCCCGTTTGACGGCCCCGCAACCGGCAGCCAAAACATGAGTAAGGATGTTGCGATGCTCAATGCACCGAGCACCCATGGCATATACCGGTGGCGCACCTACACCTGGCAGCCGTGGGCCGTCTCGCTGGGTAAACACCAGGACATCGCTGCCATTGACGCCATGGCTGCCCGCCGTTATTCCATTGATATTGTTCACCGCCCTACCGGTGGTCGTGCTGTACTCCATGCCAACGAACTAACATATTGCGTTGTTGCTTGTGGCAAACCGGCCGAGGTGTATGCCAAGATCCACCAGACGATTCACAAAGCCCTGGTACAGGTGCTGGGCGATAATGGGAGGCTGCTGGAGTTTGATACCGTCGGACACGATTTGCGCTCACATTACGCATCTGGCTCTGACCTGGGACAAGCCTGTTTTGCTACCAGCGCAAAATCTGAGATTATGGTAAACGGACGCAAGGTTGTAGGTAGCGCACAGCGGGTAGTCAATGGCATCGTTCTTCAGCATGGTTCCATTTTATGTGGCCCCGAGCATCTGCTCCTGTCTGAACTCATGCCAATCCCTGATGAGCGCAAGACCGTCTTTAAAGCTGCACTTCAGCGAAGCAGCATTTCGTTGTCAGAAATTGCTGGGTACGCCATTACACCGGAAGATGTTGCCAAGGCGTTGAGCATCATCCATCCGGACCAGTAAACACAAGAATTCGGAGGCATCATGGTAATAAGTTCGGTTTCGGGAACTGCACTTCAGAATTATGAGGCTGTGGCTGGTAAGGATATCAAGCCGGAACTCCTGGAGTTTATTCGAAGCTCACATCCTGACATTACATTGGAGGGCTGGATAAGCATGAAGGAGCTGAACACATTCCGCCGGTTGTATTTGGTGCATCTCATCCAGCAAAAAACCGAGGAACTGTCCGACGTGGATATCGAGGTGATCCAGGCAATTACCGGAAACTCCGTCATTGCTGATAATATCGAACCCGGTATCGATGCGTCACTGTCTCTGGGACAACGCATCGCCGATAGAATTGCTGATTTTGGGGGTAGCTGGACATTCATCCTGTCATTCATGGGGTTTATCGTTCTTTGGATGATTGTAAACATTTGGATTATCACCATCCATCCTTTTGATCCCTATCCGTTTATTCTGCTGAATCTAATTTTATCGTGCCTTGCGGCAGTTCAGGCTCCCATTATCATGATGAGTCAGAACCGGCAGGAAGAAAAAGACAGAATGCGTTCTGAACATGACTATCAGGTGAACCTCAAGGCAGAGCTCGAGATTAAGCTGCTGCATGAAAAGGTTGACCACATCCTGCTTCAGCAACGGAAGCAACTCGATGAAGTACTGCAGCTTCTGCAGTATTGTCGTCCGGCTGACAGTGCGGAAGGGCGGCAGACGGGAAAGTAACAACAATGCCCGGGACTACGCAGAAACAACCGGACGCAGTACGGAAATTCCGGTATGGCTTTTTACGGAGAGCACATAGTTGCCGATCGTATCATCAAGTACAACTTTTTTGTGGGTTGTAGAGGCATGCATAAAACGGGCCTTTCCATCTGTGCGGTTAATTAATCCCGTATGGGCATAATCAAGGCCGGCCTTTGATGTTGTAATGGCGATAATATCACCCTGCTGCATCAAGTGCTCCGCATCGGCAATCTTTTCTTTAGGTATATAGGTCCGTGGGATGGTATTGATGTGTCGTTCAATTGCAGCCATCGTTTCTACCAGCTCGGGATGGTCCTGGAGTGGCTTGTAGAACTTTGGATGCGTACTCATAAAGTTTACATTAACCGGGAACGGTTCTCCGCCCATATCCGGCGTAACGTCATGAATGACGTTTTTTTCAATGTTGTCAGCAATCCATTCGGCAGTGTAATGTAGTCGTGAAACGTACCCATTCAGCTTCCCTTGGCGGTACCGTGTGTATGTAACTTCGTTGACAAGGTCTTCGAATGTGCTGCCATGGTGATCGATCATGCGGGCAATATTGAGGACCACTTCAAAAAATGTAACACAATCCAAGGCCTCAAGGTTCACAGTACACACTTCCGGTTGAGTTTCAAGCGTTCCACCAACGTACGGGATGCCCATAAAGAATGTTGCGATATTTATCATACGCTTGCCAATCGGAAGCGTATTCCAGCGTTCCTGGCGGGCCGCCTGCATAATTCGTTCAAATCGTGACGTCGGCACACTATCATCCATGAGTCCCAAAGACCGCCTTGTTATCAGCGGCAGGGATAGCAGTAAACCGATCACGTGTCGGCGGTTCATTTTCGGAGTCCTATACCAAGATCGGCAAGCTGGGTATCGTCAACAGCAGACGGACATTTATCCATGAGCGACAATCCTGATGTTGTTTTTGGAAATGCAATCACTTCGCGAATATTGTTTGTCCCGCTCAGCAGCATCGTCAGCCTGTCAAACCCAAAGGCAATACCACCATGTGGCGGAGCACCGTAGCGAAGCGCTTTTAGCAGGAAGCCGAACTTTGCCTCGGCTTCTTCTGCCGACATCCCGATCAGTGCAAACATTTTCTGTTGCACTGTTCTGTCATGAATACGAATCGATCCGCCGGCAGCTTCGTACCCGTTGATAACCAGGTCATACGCCCTTGCGCGCACGGCTGTCGGATCCTCGTCAAGCATTCCAATATCTTCGACCATCGGGCTGGTAAACGGATGATGCCGAGCAACCCAACGTGCTTCCTGCGGATCATGCTCCAACAGTGGAAACTCGGTTACCCACAGCATTGCGAAAGGGGCTTTGGTTTGTGCCGGTAAATCGAGTCTTCGGGCTACTTCTACCCGAAGTGCACCCAGAATCACACACGAGCGTTCCCATTCGTCTGCAGAGAAAAGGAGCAGGTCACCATCCTTGGCACCACAAGCGTTAACCATGGTTACTTTGTCGCCATCCGACAGTTGTTTGGCAAACGAGCCGGTAAGTTCACTGCCAACGTATTTCAGGTACGGAAGACCCTGTGCACCATGAATCCGGGCATGGTCTGTTAACTCATCAATCTGTTTACGACTGAACGTGGCAGCGTCAGGCACTCGCAAAACCTTAACCGTCCGATTCTGAGCCGCAGCCTCCTTGAATAGTGAAAACGAGCATTCCTTCACATCGTTTGTGATGGTTTTCAGTGGCAGATCGTACCGCAAATCCGGTTTGTCAGTACCATACGTGTTCATTGCATCAGCATACGTGATCCGCGGTAACGGAAGTTGCACAGACACTCCCAGCAGTTCCTGCCAGACCACCTGAACAAACCGTTCTGCAACCCCCATGACATCTGCCTGATCGACAAAACTCATCTCAACGTCGATCTGTGTAAACTCCGGCTGACGATCAGCTCGCAAGTCTTCGTCGCGAAATGCCTTTACGATTTGCATATACTTATCGAACCCCGCAACCATCAGAAGCTGTTTAAACAGCTGCGGACTCTGTGGCAATGCGTAGAAGCTGCCCTGGTTCAGACGGCTCGGCACCAGGAAGTCTCGTGCGCCTTCGGGTGTGCTCCGTGTTAGCACCGGCGTTTCAACCTCTACGAATCCCTCCTGCTCAAAAAACTTGTGCGTAAGCTGATACAGCTTGTTGCGAAGCAACAGATACGATTGCATGAGCGGACGCCGCAAGTCAAGATATCGGTACTCTAAGCGCAGTTCTTCGTTCGTGGCAAGATCATTGACCACCTCGAAAGGCGGAACCTCGCTCCGATTGATGACACCGACATCAGCAACATCGATTTCTACCATACCTGTTGGAATATTGGGGTTGGGGTTCTCCCGAAGACGAACGGTACCCGCTGCCCAGATAACCCATTCGGAGCGCACATCCTTGATCAGTGCCGAGAGATCCGGACGGTCTGCAGCATCAATCACGATCTGCGTAACTCCCTCCCTGTCTCTCACATCAATAAAGTGAACGCTGCCGTAATTGCGGTGAGCATTAACCCAACCGTTTAGAACAACGGCCTTACCGGCATCTTCGGGGCGAAGTGCGCCACATGTTACTGTTCGCTGTTTATAGTTCATGGTTATCCTCTGAATGTCCGCAATATGCAAACAGTCGTTCTATTGCAGCCACAATTTCCGATTCCGGAATATCTGCAATCTGATTTGTTTTGGTAATCAGAGCCTCGTAGCGTGCACCCAGCGGATACCACGGATACAGGTCCTGATGCGGCTGGATATACATCACACAAACCGGCAACCCAAGAGCTCCGGCAACGTGGACGAAACTGGTGTCGGGCGTAAGCACAACGTCCATGGCTGACATCTGCACCGCTGCATCATGAAACGTAGCAGAATACGGGGCTGGTTTCGCCGGCGTCAGACTTTCTACCCGGCCAACCCAATTATAGTTTTTCGGGTCGGCAAACAGATATACCTTCAGGGACGGGTGTGATTTTATAAGTGTATTTAATACACCTGCCATTCTTCCCGCGGGATATTGTTTATTGTTAGAGCTTCCGCTGGCAACCACGCCAAGCCGAATACCGGTCCCGACATCAGTGCCCAGTGCCACCTTAGCACCATCGCATTCAAACGGAGTAATCGGATACCGTGGAATCAGGCTGACCTTTTCGGGATCGACTCCAAATGGTTTCAGTAGTTCTGCAATTCGGCGGCTAATATGAACGGAGTCCCTTGGCAGCATTGGTACAACATGAGTGTACACTCCATCGTTCTCCTTGGTAATTCCCAGGCGGTACCGGGCACCACTGAACCTGCATATTACCCCAGAGGTAGCAGATGGGTTATCCATCAGGTCAACAACAACATCATACTTTTTCTTACGAATTTCTCGTATGAGTGACGCCAGGCCGGGAGCTGTCCGGGAATACACGTGTACGATGTTCACATAAGGCTCGGCTGCATTGCGAACGGCAATGTTATTACTGCTCAGCACGATACCGATCTGCGCTTTAGGATATGCTGTGCGAATTGCATCCAGTACGGGAGTACTGATTAGAACGTCGCCTATCCTATCCTGACGCAGGAACAGGATCCGTGACTCTGCTGATAACGAAAACGTGTTGTGAACCCGGCTGACGGCCACAGGTTTCTTGTCAGACTGAAACCAACGGTTAAACCACCTGCGAAAAGCCAATTCTGCTGATTTTATCATGACAGCAGCTGTACGGTTTGTTCGGCAACAAGGTTTGCAGGTATCGCGTTAATTGTATAGGGATTCTGACTCAGAATAGCCCGGAACGTTGTCCCCAACGGATACCATTCAGCAACCTTAATCAGTTCGGCATATAGTCCCACTACCGGAACTCCGGCGGTTGCAGCCATGTGCAGTGCTGCTGTATCGGGCGTAACCACAGCCTGTGCGCCTGCAATTAGCGCCACCAGCTCCGGCAGCGAACCTTTCCACAAGTGTGTACCGGGCACGTGCATGCGCTGGAGCTCAACCTCGAGTTCAGGATAGTTTGAGGGGGCTCCCGTTACAAAGCACACTGTGTCTGGCAGCGTCCGTGCAATTGCACCAGCGACTGTCACTGCATTCTCAGCACTCCATTGCCGGTTTGGCGAGTATGCGCTGATGTTGAGCACCACATACTTCAATCCCCTGGTACTCATCGTTTGCATGGTCTCGCCCTTGGCTGCCACTATTCCTTTACCGGGATTGGTACTGTACCCAACGCCAAATGTGAGCAGCATTTCGGCTACACGCTGCTGGGCTCTCTGTTCCAGTACAACGTATGGCCGGGGTTCAGCTTGTCCGGTATGAAACAATGCCGGGCCAACCTTTGCCATTGTTTCCATCCAGTGGGCACCTGCCTGCTTGTGTTGTACCTGAATATCGAATACTCGCCCGTAAATATCCTTACGTTCTGAATGCTCGATGGTAAGCCGCATTGCCCGTGGACCAGCAAGAGCGGTAAGCACCGCTGCCTTTGTCATCTTGGTAAAAACAAGGGCTGCGACGGCATCGGGCCGTCTGTTTCGGACATGTTTATACACATTGAACCACGAAATATGCGGCATGTGTCCCGGATGAATAGCCGTAACCGAGTGAACGAACGGGTCGTTCCTAATCAGGTCAATGTTTCTGGTTGACGAGATCACGTCAATCTCAACATTGGGAACATTTTCGGCAAGCCAGCGGACGAATGGTGAGGTTACGATATAATCGCCCACGGCATCGTATCTGAACACCAGAACCCTCACCGGTGTAGAAGAAGCCGCAAGTTCCGGCGTTGTTATCCTGGTTTTATACCGTGCACCGAGGATGCTGAACAATGTTGTTCGTATGTGATCCTTAACCGTTCTGCTGCCATGATGTTCAGGTGGCGGTTTCAGGCCATACAGCGAAACGCATTCGCTTTGAACAAACGGAATGTCGGGCAATCCAAAAACTACCGGCTGGCTACGGTAGGCAGGCAGCATGATCTCACCACGTGACTTCTTTAGCTACATTATACACCACGTTGTCGGCCATTGAATACACAGCATCCAGAACATCGGCAATTTCCCTGGTGTTATCCGGATCATCCGAAGCCTCGTATGCTTCTATTGACGGATAAATGTAGGTTTCCTGAAAATGGTTGTGTTTCGTGTTGTCTTCAAATACCGAGTATTCAACGGCATTAGCGGTATAAAACGAATGCAGCTTACGAACAAGCATCAGATATTCTGAACGCTTGCCGTCAGGAATGGTATAAGAAACTCGAAAGAGGACACGTGACATGAATTATCGGTGTTAGTGTGAATGAAAACACGGACGAAGCACAAATTTACGGCTCCGAAAATTGGTACGACTGAGAATTTTATACAGCATGATAACGTAGTGGCTGCCGGCGAATTAAAATTCAAGAACAGATCGTAAAGCGTCAACCACTGCCAAAGTATTGGGAAGTACCGCCTTTTCAAGGGTTGGGGCAAACGGTGTTGGCGAATCAAATGCCGCAACACGGCGCACCGGAGCATCAAGATACCTGAATGCATTTTCGGTGATCCGGGCAACGATTTCGCCGCCAAAGCCCCCTGTAAGAACAGCTTCGTGAGCAACCACTGCTCTGCCGGTTTTTTTAACCGAAGCAAGAACGGTTTCTTCGTCAAACGGTACCAGTGTTCTGATATCAACAACCTCGACCTGAGCCCCCTCCTTTTCCAGAATTTCGGCTGCTTCCAGTGCCATGAACACAGCACTACCGTAGGCCACAACGGTTGCATCGGTACCCTGTCGTGCAACTCGTGCCTGTCCGAGAGGAATGAAGACCTCGCCTTCCGGGACATCTTCCTTGATTTTGCGGTAGAGTCCCTTATGCTCAAAAAACACAACCGGATTCGGATCTCGGATGGCAGCTGTCATGAGCCCCTTGGCATCAGTTGCCGATGCCGGGCATACCACCTTGAGCCCCGTGGCATGAACAAACCACGCTTCACTGTTTCTACTATGGAACGGATTGGCACCAACACCACCACCTGATGGTCCGCGAACTACCATTGGCACAGGGATTCCCCATCGGTATGCTGTTGTGCCTGCAACGGTAACAAGCTGGTTAAATCCGTTGGTAATAAAATCCATAAACTGCATTTCCACGATCGGACGCATTCCGTTGAGTGCGGCGCCAATGCCGGCGCCAACAATGGCAGCCTCGCTGATCGGAGCGTCGATAACGCGCTGTGGACCAAACTCGGCAAGGAATCCCTTTGTGAGTTTAAAAGCACCGCCATAAACACCGATATCTTCGCCAATCAGGAACACCCGATCGTCGGCACGCATTTCAAGTTTGATAGCATCGGCTATCGCTTCAAGATAGGTCATACATTTACAGAAATACGTTTTTCATTCCTTCCGATGCGTCAGGCCACGGAAGTTCCAGAGTACGGTCGATTGCGGCAACCATTGCGTTAAAGGTCTCGTCGTGAATTTGTTTGACCGTTTCGCCGGATAGTACGCCGCGTTGTACCAGCACAGCCGCATAGGTGTTCACGGGATCCTTGAGTGCCCACTGGTCTAAAAGGTCCTTGGGCACATACGAGAAGTCATCGTGCTCGGCATGCCCCCGCATGCGCATGGTTCGCGTTTCAATAATCGAGGGTCCGTTGCCTTCCCGTGCCCGTTCCACAGCTTTCCGGCATGTTTCGTAAACAAGTTCAACATCGGTTCCATCAATTGTTTCACCGTGTATCCCATAGCCGACTGCCCGTTTGCTGAGTTCATCAACGGCAAACTCCATCGAATTTGGTGTGCTGTAGGCGTACTGATTATTCTCAATGATCAGGACGAGAGGTAGCTTTTGGACGGCTGCAAAGTTCAGGGCTTCGTGAACTTCACCCACTTGCGCCCCACCGTCGCCAATGTAGGTTAATGCCACCGTTGGTTCGCCACGCATCCGTGCAGCAAGCACAAAACCGTTGGCTACTGGTATCATCGATCCCAGGTGACTTACATTGCCATAAATGCGAAGTGCAGGATCGGCATAATGTCCCGTGCCATCGGTTCCTCGCATCTGACTACCCTGACGTGCAAGTTGATTTTGCATCATCTGGTCAATCTGTGCTCCGAACACAAAGTGTGCTCCAACATTGCGGTGCATCGGGAACAGCGCATCCGTTTTGGGGTCAAGCGCCATTGCACTGCCAACACTGACGGCTTCGTTACCAAGCTGGGAGTACACCCCACCAAATGCCTTCCCCTGCCTGTATAAACGTAGCATGGCTGCGTCGAATTCACGAGCCATCGTCATGTACCTAAAAAAATCGAGCTGCCTGTCAGCGGCAGCTCGATCAGTATTTTTCTGCTTTTTCACAGCTTATTTAATTTTACCTTTTTTCTTGGCGGCGGCTACCTGAGCAGGCGTAACCTTACCCTTTGAATTACCGAAGTTCGTGAAGACGTATGTCATTACGTCGGCTACATCCTTGTCTGTGTACTTCTTGGGGAGCGGAGTCATGACGCCGTTATATTCCTTACCATTAACTTTTACCTTGCCACTCAGTCCGAACACTACTTCACGGATCAGGGTTTCAACGCTGTTAGCCTTGATATAGTCACTCTTTGCAAGCGGAGGGTAGATTTTTGGCATCCCTTGTCCGTTTGCCTGATGACATGTTTTGCAATATCCTTCGTATACCTTTTTGCCGTTTGCTACATCCTGTGCATTCATATCCGATACGCTGAAAATCATTACGCTAACAGCCGCAATCAACCATATTACCGATTTCATCGAAAACCTTTGAATTGTAAAATATTGAGTTTATTGGTACAAAAATACCACAGAATTACTTGCAGTGTATTCACGAAGCAACCACCATCATATTTGCTTGTCGGCTGACAAATTTTCCACCTGAACCACGATGATCACTAAACGAAGGGGCTAATGGCTGCATGTTTCTGTTTGAACAGGTGAAAGATTAGCAGGTGACACGTAGGGAATGCCAAGTCCCATTCCGCGAAGCGTGACAAGGACGCCGATAACAAGGGCGGCAATGGGTAGCGCCAGACGCCACCGGGAGCTCAGTTTTTCCTCAAAAAACTTGCCAGCTACCGAAATTGCGATCATCGAGGGAAGTGTTCCAACACCAAACAGGAACATAAAGAAGGCCCCCTGCCAGGTGTTGCCCGTCCCTGCTGCTCCCAATATCGCACTAACCACCAGACCGCATGGCAACAGCCCGTTTAACAGCCCAATACCCAAACGTGCACCAGCAGCTCTGCTGTGGAGTAACGTCCCTAACCGATTTCGTATTGGAGCCGTTAGGCGGAGTACAGACGCAGAGGGAACAACGGTACGGTGAAATATGAGCTGCATAATGGCCGTGAGCACCATGAGTGATCCTGCAATGATGCTTACCCATTGTCCTGTTACATACAGCGTTATCACCCCAGAACCCAGGCCAACCAGGACACCAAGCATGGTGTAGCTGATAATTCGTCCAAGATGGTATGGGATATTCCTGCCTGCAACGATTGCAATTGGACCGCACATACCCACACAGTGCATACTGCCGGCTATCCCCAGCATTAAACCGGTCAGCGGTTCCATAGGTAGAGTCTCTCTTCCATCTCATACGGTATGCCGCCACTTGTCCACGATGCAACAATTCGCCATTGTCCAGACTGAAGTGTGCCGGAAGGTAGACGATATGCTCCGTCATGATTGGTATGAATCGTTAGTATTTTGTCCAGTGTTGGGTTGTCGGGCCGGTAACAAAGTACTGAAACCTTCACGTCAGGCTCCAGCTGGAATAAAACCGATTCAGCATCCTGCACCTTGATGAAAAAGCTGTCTGCTTTCTGACTGGTATGTTGTCGCGCTTCCTGGGTACGCGAATAGTCAAGTGAATGTTCGTAATAATCGGTGCGGACAAGATGCACACTCTGCGTAAGCGCAAAAACTACAAAGCCGAGGGTTGCAACGGCAAAGGCCACATACACAAGAGCAATTCGTTTTCCCCAGTGGAACCCGGAGTCGATCCGAGAATCATAACGTTTAACGGTGTTGGGGTCCTTCATGGAGTAATGAACGATGTTTCAGCTTCGTAAACAGTGCTGGTGCCCGAGAGTACGGCAATCCGGATCTTGGTTCCGTGTTGCGCGAGAGTAGCCTTTGGCAAACTCACGATAAACCTGCCTTTCAGTATTTGCTGTGGTTCTACCCTGTCGGGTATTCCCACAGGGGTTATCACTGCAGTGGAAGGGCTGAGTACTTTTACTGTGATTGGTATGCTTTCATGACTTTTGTTAATAATCTGAATTCGGTATACGTTACCCAGACCCTCAGTTGTCGTAACCCATGTTGTGCCTTCCTGACGTAGAATCTTCACGTCAACGTCAGCTCGTAGTATAAAAAGCGTAACAACCGTTGCTATCAGCAGTAGCCACACAATACCGTAGGCGGCTATCCTTCGGGTAAACCAATGCCCCTTCCCACTTTCAATCACACTCTGACTTGTGTGACGAATAAGGCCACGCGGCAGACCCACCTTGTCCATAACCTCATTACACGCGTCGATACAGGCAGTACAGCTAACACATTCCAGTTGTATGCCATTACGAATGTCGATACCGGTTGGACAGACAGTAACACACTGATAACAGTCCACGCAGTCTCCCTGTTCGTTCGGCCGTTTAAAATCGGCTTCAGTCATCATTCGTTTTGCTGCGGCATCGTCACGAGTAAACTTTCCGCGAGGCTCGCCACGCCTGAAATCGTAACTTACAGCCATCGTGTTGTCGTCAACCAGGGCACTCATGTAGCGTCCGTACGGACAAACAATCAGGCAGGCCTGTTCCCTGAATCGGTAGAACACCATGAAAAAAACGAATGCAAAGAACAGCAGGCCAACAAACAAATCCCAGTGTTGAAAGGGTCCGTTTACGATGTACTGCAACAACGAATCACTTCCAACAACATACGCCAGAAAAACGTTGGATATCAGAAACGAGATTGTAAAGAATATTGATATCTTGGCAATCCGGTGCATCACGCGTGATACCGTCCATGCACCGGCATCTCTTAAGGCCTGTTCCTTAGGGGTCCCGTCAAGCAGCCATTCAATCTTTCTGAACACCATTTCCATAAAAATGGTTTGCGGACACAGCCAGCCGCACCAGAGTCTGCCAAGGGTAGAGGTAAATAAAACAATCGTAACGACTCCGGTAAGGAACATCAGAGCTACCAAATAGAAGTCATTCGGCCAGAATGGTATGCCAAAGAAAACAAACTCTCGTTCGATGATGTTGAAGAGTAAAAACTGGTGTCCGTTGACTTTCACAAACGGTGCCAGCACCAGGAAGAGCAGCAGAAACCAGCTTAGAATTGTCCGCCACCGGTATAACCGACCACGTGGTTTGCGTGCGTAGATCCACTTTCGCTTTCCGTCCTTGGATATGCTTGCGAGTTCGGCACGGTACCGTTCGTGATCGTCGATCTCTTCAACGTCGATTACAGCCATGATCAGCTCGGGAGTTCGTTATCGTGACTGCACGGTTTATCGCGACCTTCTTCAATTGGCTTGGGGTCGGGTGGATTTGAGCCACGCATGGAAATGATATAACTGGCAAGTTGCTGCAGCTCTGTGTTACTAAGTTTATTGGTGCTTCCGTACGGAAGCATCCCCTTATCGGGAAAACCAGATTTAATGCTTGCAATAATTTCTTCAATGGAACAGCCGTGAATCCAATTATCATCGGTAAGGTTGGGGCCTACTGCTCCGCCAAGATCTTCGCGGTGGCAGGTCATGCACAAACTATTCGTGCTGTTGTAAATTTCCTTACCTTTATCAAGTGAAGCGTTATCGGTTAACAGTGTAAACACGACCGCTTCGGATTTGGGTGCATTCGCGCGCAGAGCCTCGGCATTCTTTAGCTCTGCCCTGTATTCAGCCTCCTGAGTCTTTGCACCATACCACAAGATATTCCAGTCAGGACCTGTGTAAACATGGTAGTAAAACATGTATACCACGCTCAGTCCTATGATAAGGTAAAAACCGTACAGCCACCAGCGTGGCAAGTTGTTGTCGAACTCCTGGATGCCGTCGGCATCATGGTCCATCAATGTATCTTTTTTTTGCTCGGCCATAAGTCACCAAACCGGTTGTCGTTTGTTTAAAGTAAGATCTTTTACTGTAAGGGGGCTTTGGTCTCGTTATCCAGTGGCATCTCGGCATGGTTACGCATGGCTGACTTATCAGCTTTTACAAACCACACGATCAGACCGGTAAAAAAACCAACAAACAGGATGAGTGCAACGATGGGATACAGTTCAATGCCGGGAATCGAGCTCAGGACCTTTGAATTCATGGCTGTTCAACCTCCTTCTTGATGTCGGTCCCCAATCGCTGCAGATATGCAATGAGCGCAATGATTTCCTTGTTTGCGTCAACACCCTTGATTCCTGCCTGACTCAGCCGTCCGGCAACCTCGCCTGCCTGTTGCTGCAAATTGGCAACAGCCTGCTTTTCGAAGCCAGGCGGATAGGGTACGCCCAGGCGCTGCATGGTGATGATCTTCCCCTCGGTATGCGAGATGTCCAGGTTTGTTGTGTACATCCACGGGTAGCCGGGCATGATGGAACCGGGCGAGGTGGACTGCGGTTCGTGCATGTGCTTCCAGTGCCATGCATCCGGATACTTGCCGCCCACGCGGTGCAGGTCGGGTCCGGTTCGCTTCGATCCCCACTGGAACGGATAGTCGTATATGAACTCGCCTGCCATACTGTACTGACCATACCGCTCGGTTTCACTTCGGAACGGACGTACCATCTGTGAGTGACAGGTATAACATCCTTCACGAACGTAGATATCACGTCCTTCAAGCTCCAGGGGCGTGTACGGTTTTACTGATGCAATGGTTGGTATGTTGCTTTTTACTAAAAATGTGGGAATAAACTCTACGATTCCGCCGATTGCTACTGCGATCAGCGTGTAAACGCTAAAACGTACCGGGCGTCCTTCCAGCCAGCGATGCCAGCCTTCCTTTGCCGTGCTACCTTCATGCGCAGCGCGACGGTTAACAACCTGTGCTTCTTCATTGGCAATGAGCTTACCGCTCCTGGCTGTCTTGTGCAGGTTCCATACACAGATAATTGCACCAACAATGTACAGCGTGCCACCAACAGCCCGAAGTACATACATGGGAATAATCTGAGTAACAGTCTCAAGAAAATTGGGATACTGCAGCGATCCGTCAGGCAGGAACTGGGCCCACATCAGTGACTGAGTGATGCCACCCCAGTACAGTGGGATAACATAAATCACAACACCAAGAGTCATTAACCAGAAGTGCATGTTGGCAAGTGACAGACTGTACAGTTTCGTGCGATAAATGCGGGGAATGATGTAATACAGCATGGCAAAGGCCAAACCGCCATTCCAGAGCAAGGCACCCAGGTGTACGTGACCAATGATGTAGTCGGTATAGTGAGCTATCGCATTGATGTTCTTTAAGCTCAGCATTGGTCCTTCAAACGTGCTCATGCCGTACGCTGTAATACCCACAACCATAAATTTTAGAACCGGATCCGTACGGACCTTATCCCAGGCACCACGCAACGTAAGTAGTCCGTTTACCATACCACCCCATGATGGTGCTATCAGCATCAAACTGAAAACAACACCCAGGCTTTGCGCCCAGCCCGGCAATGCCGTGTAGAGCAGATGGTGCGGTCCAGCCCAGATGTACATAAAAACAAGGGCCCAAAAGTGCACGATTGACAGGCGGTATGAAAAGACCGGGCGCTCCGCTGCCTTGGGTACAAAGTAGTACATGATGCCAAGAAACGGTGTGGTCAGAAAAAACGCAACAGCGTTATGTCCGTACCACCACTGAACAAGTGCATCCTGAACACCTGCATACATACTATAACTTTTTAACAGGTGGACAGGTATTTCAAAACTGTTCACAATGTGCAGAACAGCAACAGTGATAAAGGTGGCCAGATAGAACCAGATTGCTACGTAGATATGCTTGTCCTTTCGGTTCAGTATGGTCCCGATCATATTCCAGCCAAACACAACCCAAATAAGTGTGATTGCAATATCAATCGGCCATTCCAACTCTGCATACTCCTTACTTGTCGTTATCCCCAGGGGCAGTGTAATTGCCGCACTGACGATGATAAGCTGCCAGCCCCAGAAATGAATTTTACTGAGAATGTCGCTGTACATTCTGCTTCGGCAAAGCCGCTGCAAGGAATAGTACACACCCAGGAAAATTGCATTGCCCGCGAAGGCAAAAACAACTGCATTGGTATGCAACGGACGAAGTCGTCCAAAGGATAAATAGTCAAACCCGCCAAGGAATTCGGGAACAAAGAGTTTGATTGCTACAATAAGCCCTACCAGGAATCCAACGATACCCCATACCAGGGTTGCCAGCGCAAATGCACGCACAATGGCATTATCATAGTGGACTGTTTCAGTTCTACCTGCAAAGGTGCTATCGGCCATAAAGGTCGCCTTCAGATAATTACCGGATTTTGGTGTGTGTAATGTGTGTACTTGCTAAAATCGCTGCGTAAAGATAACGATGCACACGGGTCAGCAGAAATGGTGTTGAAGACAAAAACAACAAAAGAATGTCGCCAAGGCCGACGCAGGGGCACAAGACTGCCAGCTTCCCTACTCATCATCCATAATCCGATGTGGCGGGGTTACTACGTCGTCGTACTGTCCGCGACGCGTGGCTACAATAAATGCTACTAAAAATCCACCGGCAACGAGTAAGCTGCAGAAGAACAGAATTACAATTACTGCCATACGTGTTTCCGTGCATAGTAGTGAGCGCCAGCTACACTCATCGCAATTACAATTAGTGAGCTTGCGGGCATCATGATGGCCGCCATAACCGGTGTGAGGCGTCCAAGGACGGCCAGTCCGATGCCAAGGACGTTGTACGCGAGTGAAAACACGAAGGTGGCCCACACAACACGATGTATTTGCCTGGCATAGGTCAGAAGGGCCGGAATATCCTGGATCCGTGATGCATTCATAACAACATCACTTGCAGGCGCCAATGTACCAGTATGGTCTGTCACGGCTATCGATACGTTGGCGGCTGCCATGGCCGCTGCATCATTCAGCCCATCACCTACCATGAGAATACGGCCGGTTTCATGCTGTACCCGGGTAATCAGCTGACGCTTTTCATCGGGTTTCAGGCCAAAAAACATTTGCTGCCCGAACACAGCCTTAAACAGCTCCTTGTCCTGGTCTGTATCCCCACTCAATAAGAGTCTGTTTGGCAGCCGACGAAGGTTTATAATGCCTTGACGCAGCGTGGGCGTCTGCCGAACATAACCCCGATAGTCTCCATTGATACTAATGTGAGTTGCCGCAACGGTATCGTGATGCTGCACAAACCCGGCAGTACCTATCCGAATTTCGGCTCCGTTTACCGTACCACTGATCCCATAACCAGCAACTTCATGTACACCCACAGCATGCATGGTTGCTGAATTGTACGTACAGTGTCGGGCAATGGTACGCGCTACGGGGTGGCTGCTCTGGCTTGCCAGGCAACCAACCATCTGACGTTCCGTATCCGAAACCACTAATGCCGAAAAGTCCGGTTCCGAAATGGCTTCTGTCAGTGTCCCGGTCTTATCAAATGCAACAGCCCGAATTCGTAGCAGATCGGCAAGCGTATTGGCCGTCCGAAGGAATATCCCTTTTGCTCCAAGTACACCCATTGCCGTACCCAGCGCTATCGGGGCAGCAATGGTGAGTGCGCATGGACAGGCAATAATGAGGACTGCTGAGAAGACCAAGAAAGCACTCGATGTATCCGGGAGCCAGATAACAAACGCTGTGAGCGCAATCAGAATCGTGGCTATCGTAAACCACCGTCCAAAGGTGTTGCTCACGGTTTCGTACACCGAGCCGGAATTTCGGACTGCTGAACGCTCCCACAGCTTCACCAGATAACTTTGTTGAACGGTCGATGTAGCAACCATCCGTATCAGTCCACCGGCAGCTTTTCCTCCGGCGTACAGCAATTGGCTGTTCCGCACCACTACCGGACGGCTTTCACCGCTAACAAACGAATAGTCAATGTACGCTGTATCCCCCATCAGAATACCATCAGCCGGTATTACTTCGCCATTGCGGATAATCAGTATGTCTCCGACCGTTATCTTTTCAAGCGGAACGATTTCTTCGGATGCTCTCTTCTCGCGGCGCACCCACAGGGGAAAGAATGACTTGTACGTACGGTTGAATGAAATCCGCGCATAGGCTTTTTCTAACAGCAGACGGCCTACCAGCAGAAAGAACACAAGACCAACAAAAGAGTCAAGGAATCCTTCGCCGGTTCCGGTTATAATTTCAACAATGCTGCGCACAAAGATCGCCGTCATACCTAGTGCTACCGGTACATCAAGCGTTAATGTCTGCAGACCCCTTCGGGGCAATTGTTTCAACGCCGCCAAAGCCCCTTTCAGCCAAGGTGAAGCACTAAAGAAAAACACGGGTACAGACAGCGCAATGGCAGTCCACGGAAAGATTTCCTGCAACTCGGCCGGAAGACCGGCGATTCCACCGGCAAAATATATTGCAATGGCAATCATCATGATGTTTGCCATTGCAAACCCGGCTACACCCAGTCGCAGATACAGTCCCCGCAACACGTGGCGGCGTGCACCCAATCGCTGCTGTTCGTCGCCTTCAATGGTGAGGAGCGGAGGATATCCCACACGTGAGAGCAGGCGCGCAATGCTGGATGCCTGTGTGATCGTACTGTTGAACTCAACTGCTACCGTCTTATTCAAATAGTTTACATCGGAATGACGGATTCCTTCGTCTATCTTGTGAAGTTGTTCCAGGAGCCAAACACACGAAGCACAGTGCATGGACGGTACGTAGAACGAGATTCGCTGTAGATCTCCGCTCTTCCATTCCGTAAATTTTTTCAGTATTTCCGGTGTATCAAGAGCGTCATAATCAGTAGTGTCAGCTACGGCGTTGCGTTGTGGGCTACCCGCTGAAGCGTCGATCGAATAATAACTGCACAGATTATGCGATGAAAGTATTTCAAACACGCTGGCGCATCCCGAGCAGCAAAAAACATCATCACCAATTCGCGCTGCCATATCGGCTGAACCAATGTGATCACCACAATGTTTACACCGCGCAGTAGTGGTTTCTGTTTCTACCATGTCAGTAATCAGCGTTCATGGCTGTCGTGAAGCCTATACGCCTGCAATCGCAAGAACAGTCTCAATAACATCTTCTGCTTCAGGTTTACTCCAATAGCCTCCGTCTGTACCGTACGCGGGTCTGTGTTCGGTAGCCGTAATGGTTTTCGGCGGCACATCAAGCCACCACCATGCATTGTCGCGCTCAAGAAGTGTCTGCAGAATAAAGGCCGAAGCGCCGCCTGGGACATCCTCGTCCATGACTATCAGTTTATTTGTTTCTTTCAGTCGTGTGGCAATGATACCTTCGGTATCAAACGGAAGCAGCGTCTGCACATCAATTACGTCAATCTCGATTCCCAGGGCTGCCAAGCGCGTTGCGGCTTCGAGTGCCACACGCACGCATGCACCATAGGTAACCAGCGTTACGGCTGCCCGGGTACCGCCATGCCTGACGATTTCGGGCACACCCATGGGAACCATGAAGTCGCCAACGTTAGATGGCAGCAATTCTTTCAAACGGTAGCCGCTGAGAACCTCAATCACAAGTGCCGGCTGATCCTCTCTGAACAACGTGTTGTACATACCGGCGGCTTGCAGCATGTTACGCGGTACGCACACGGTAATCCCACGCACAAGGCTGATAATGCCAGCCATTGGAGAGCCGCTGTGCCAAACGCCCTCCAGCCGGTGACCGCGGGTACGCACGATTGCTGGAGCCCGCTGTCCGCCACGTGTGCGCCACTCAACCGTTGCCAAATCATCACTCATGATCTGAAGCGAATACAGCAGATAGTCTAAATATTGAATTTCTGCAATCGGTCGAAGCCCCCTCATCGACATTCCGATAGCCTGACCAACAATCGAGACTTCACGAATGCCGGTATCCGAAATACGTAGTGCGCCGTACTTAGCCTGGAGCCCGGCAAATCCCTGATTAACATCTCCAAGCTGTCCTACGTCTTCGCCAAAGGCAATCAGTCGCGGGTCACGACCAAAATTGGCGTCAAAGCAGGCATTCAGCAGTTCGCTGCCATTAACCTGCGGCGAATCGGCTGGAAAGACCGGTGGGATAATGTAAGGGGCTTGGCCATGCGCAAAACCGGAATTCGGACCATAGCTGTACGGACGTTTCAGATTATCCGAGTACAACGGTTGTATGCTTGTGTTATAATCCGTCCGCCATTCACGGAGTGCTTCGCGTTCTGCCGAGTTCTGTCCATAGGTAGCCTCCAGCGCCCTGGCGGTAGCCACCATAATATCTTTTCGGAACGGTTCACGGATTTGTTGCAGTTCAATGGCAATCTCGGTTTGCCCCAAGTCCTGCAGTAACCTGCATGCCTGATCAACGTCCCGTTTGATTGGTTCGCTATATGCTTCCCACGCAGCCTGCTTAGCGTTGGCGGCTTCGGTAACGGCCTGGTTGTCAATTTCATCCATTTGGTTTGCGGTTGCATACCCTTGTTGAATGATCCAGTTCCGCATGTGGGTAATGCAGTCGGAATCGATTTCCCACTGCAGACGTTCCTTGCTTTTATAGCGTTCATGAGATCCGCTGGTACTGTGGCCTTGCGGCTGAGTAACATCGGTAACATGGATAAGTTGCGGGATATGGTGTTGGCGTGCTTCGTTGGCAGCTTTTACATACACATCAACCAACGCAGGATAGTCGTATCCTTTTACGCGGTGGATACGATAACCGCTCTTACCACCCTCGGAGCGTTCGAATCCCGATAGCAAGCTCCCCACGTCGGCCTTGGTATGTTGAAATTCATTTGAAACACTGATACCGTAGCCATCGTCCCAGATGCTCATCACCACTGGCGCATTTAACACGCCAATCGCATTGACAGACTCCCAGAACATTCCTTCCGCAGCCGATGCATTACCAATAGTCCCGAATGCAACTTCGTTGCCATTCACGGAGAACATAGTAAACTGCTTTAATTCATCAAGCTCACGGTATAGCACGCTTGCATAGGCAAGCCCTACAAGTCTTGGCATTTGCGATCCGGTCGGGCTTACGTCGGCACTAATATTCACCGATGTTGTTTGAGGGAGCCAGCCGGTTTCCGGATTAATAAAGCGAGAGGCGAAGTGACCATTCATGGAGCGCCCTGCCGATGCCGGTTCGTCCTCGATACTCGGGTGAGCATACAACTGTGCAAAGAACTTTTGGACGTCGCTGGCACCGGTAGCAAACATAAACGTCTGATCTCGGTAGTATCCCGATCTCCAGTCGCCTGGTTTAAAGGCCCGTGCCATAGCCAACTGCGCCACCTCCTTGCCGTCGCCGAAAATTCCGAACTTCGCCTTGCCTGTTAGCACCTCACGTCGGCCAAGCAGCGAGGCCTGTCTGGAGAGTACGGCAATCCGGTAATCGTGAAGAGCCTCAGCGGCACGATCATTCCGTGGCGACTTCTTTCCGTTTGAGCGGTGTTTTTTCTGCGTAACGTTCTCCATAGACGGCAAAAATAGGGCAGAACACTTTGTCTACCTGACCGGAGGTGTATCGCAGCACAATGCCTTCCCTACCACCACCACCCAATAGAGCCGCCAAGGCTTGGCAGAACTCCGGGAGAAGGTCCGGGCAGATACAGCAGGTTTACAACGGCCCGGTATTGTACACCGCCCCCGGGGCTCTCGTACCGATATCCCACCGATGCAGTCGGGTTAACAATTTTATTCCGCCATGTTAACGGTTTTTCAGCATGCGTTCCGTACACCGGATTCAGCGGGATACTGGTACCTATACAAACTTCCAGATTGTGTACCGAGCCCCACAATGCCTGCAGCATCACCGGTGCGAAGTGCGGGGTGAATAAGCTGTAGCCGATACCTGCTCGTATGCCAATGCTCCGAAAACCGCCTTCACCAAACGGATGAAGGAGCCGCACATCGGCATGAATGCCAACAATCTCCATGATTGGCACCGTTTGCATCCACACCGAATAGCCGAGTTGTGCCGGAGGAGCCTGAACCGGAAGCACTGGCGATGGTGCCTGCACCGTGACAGCGGTATCACCGTGGGTGGTAATCTCAGTGGATTGAGCATGAACAACTGTCTGCATAACCAAACCAATGAGCAGTATGCTTGAAAGGATCCGGATCATAGCTCTAACTGTTGTTGCTCTCCCGATCCCGCAATGTTTTTTTGGACAATGGTTTCTGCAGACTCCAGCGTTTGTTTCAGAACCGAATTCACCAGAACGTGGTCAAATGCATCGATATGCCCCATCTCCATCTCGGCACGGGCCAGACGCATTTGTATCTGTTCTTCAGTTTCCGTTCTTCGGTTCCGCAGTCTTTCTGCCAGTGTCTGCATATCCGGAGGAGCAACAAAAATCAGCAGTGAATCGTTGGGGAATGCTGCACGCAAACTTAAAGCCCCCTTCACATCTACATCGAACAGAATAAATTCACGGCGGGTCAGGGATTCCTGAACAACGCTTTTCAGGGTTCCGTAGTAATTACCAAAGATTTCTTCGTACTCGATGAGATCGCCGTGTTCGATGCGACGTTTAAATTCATCTCGCGTTAAGAAGTAGTAATCTTTTTTATCAATTTCGCCACGTCGTTTTGGTCGGGTTGTAGCGCTGACACTAAACCGAAGCATGGGAAACACCTGGAGCAAGTGTCGGGCAACCGTTGTTTTGCCTGCGCCGCTGGGTGCGCTCAGCACAATCAGGCTCTTGCTCATTCTATGTTTTGCACTTGTTCACGAATCCGTTCCAGTTCTTCCTTCATTCCCACAACCAGGAGTGCAATGTCAGCATCGGCAGCCTTGCTTCCGATTGTGTTTACTTCGCGGTTCATTTCCTGCACCAAGAAGTTCAGGCGTCGTCCAACGGCTCCGCCTTTCTCAAGGTCGGCACGGTAATGTTTAATATGGCTTCGCAGACGAACACTTTCTTCACTCACATCCAGCTTTTCGCTCAGCAGAACAATTTCCAGCTGAAGTCGCTGTTCGTCGACAGCTTCGTCATTCATGAGCTGACGGACTTTCTCTCTGAGGCGTTCCCTTTCCAGTGGAATGCGTTGTGCACTAAGGTTTTCGGCACGGGTGAGCATGGTGGTAATTGACTCCAGGCGTTCAACCATATCATTGGCGAGAACAGCGCCTTCGTTTGTCCGCATGACGTCCAGACCATCAACTGCCTCAGTGATCAGTGGCAGGAGTTCTTTCGAGGCATCGGCATCGGCATCGGCCACGCCACGGAACACTGCATCGTACCGTGCAACCATTTCAATACCAATGGTGCCGGGCAGATTGAGTTCATTCTGTATGCTTTGCAGTGCCGCAACGTAGGCCTCTGCTGCCGGGATATTCACAACAACGTCATCGGTGGCCAGCGTTGATTCTCTCCGAACAAAAACGTTCACACTTCCACGGCTGATACGGTCCCGAATCACTTCACGGATACCCTGTTCAATGTGTGCCCACTCCTTAGGCAGGCGCACGGACGGTTCCAGGTAGCGTCCGTTCACACTTTTTATTTCTACCGTAACAGTGCTTCCCAGTACTTCACCCTGGGCTTTTCCAAACCCCGTCATGCTTTTTATCATGAGCGAAATTAGGGTTGTACCGACTGATAAACCATTGCAAATCATTTTTTACTGTAGGATTTCGCTTCGAAGCGATAAATTTCGGTATGCCCCTTGTTGCCGTTATCGCCGGTAGTGGTATCACGATTGGTACACCAATCGGTGAGCGTGTTCACTTTGATTCTATACCGGGTGTACCGGCTACAACTGTTGCCGGACATAACGGTACCATTGGCATGCAGCAGATTGGCACCCGGCAGGCCCTGGTCATGAGCGGACGCCTGCATTCATACGAAGGACACAGCCAGACCACTCTGGCACGACCACTGGAATACCTGAAATCACAGGGCGTTACCCACCTCATTGTTACCAGTGCCGTTGGTGCACTCAACCGTTCGCTTCAAGCAGCCGATGTTACAATCGTTGATGATGTTATTGGGATGATAGATTCACTCGGTACTGCCGGACGCTTCCCTGTGAACCGCGACTGGGCAGGTGCAACCCGCGAGGCTTGTCTGAGAAAGGGGCTAGGGTTACGTAGTGTTACCTACGTCCAGACCCGTGGTCCACAATACGAAACCCGGGCTGAGATCCGAATGTTTCGTCGGATGGGTGCCGACGTCATCGGCATGAGTATGGTTCCCGAGCTGACGGCAGCACGCACTCTTGGCTTGTCCTGCATTGCTCTTGCCGTTGTTACCAATACAACATCCGAAGTACAGCTGCCTGTTCTCGGTCACCACCATGTGCTACACGCTGCAGCGCAGGCCGCCCGCACCACAGCTGAAGTGATAGAATCGGCTATTTTTGCAGCATGATACGATCACGCTTACATCGGTGGTGCTCCTTGCTCTTCATCATTACGATCGTCACCATTTCTACCACCGGCTGTGTACGTGTAGCTCATAGTGACTTCGTGCGCTCTGGCAAGGCACTTCGGGTTAAGGAGCCAGTGTACGATTTACGAGCGGTAAAGCTTGCGGACGGAACGGTTAAAATCAGCTTTCTTGGAACACCTACCCTGCGAACGTCGGGTAAATATGTAAAGTATGTAGAGGCTGCGGTGGGCGCAGACGAGAATAGTATGAACGATATCATCACGTTCTCGCTCAGTACGGCAGGTGCACCGGGCGTAGGAGAAACAATTCACCTGACTGGGAATGCAACATGGGATACCAAGGCAGCCGTCACCAGCAAGAGCTGCTGGGCTGATGTTTCGGTCGTTACGCCGGAGGAACATCTTGTATTTAGAACGCATCTTACCTACGAGGTGATCGAGCCTCTTGAACTCACTGCATTTTCGCATGCCGTTAACGACACAACGTTGGAGATTGGAGCTGTTGCAAAACGCATTTTTGTTCCGCCGGGCGAATATCTCCCGTCGTCCGAAGTCTTCCGAATCATCATTGCCGACGAAGCAGGGACCGTTGTATACAGGTCGGATTACGAACGCAACTTCTTACAGTTTGTTAGCACTGTTGAACCGCAAACACCCAATCAGATGCAGCGGTATGTTATTCCATGGAATGGCAGAAACCTTCAGGGGGCACGGGTTAGTGACGGCAATTACCATGTAGAGCTTTTGATTCCTGCTCACCCCAAACCCTACAGAACCGATTTGAACATTTCATGGCCTCCCCGGTAAACCATGGGTATGGCAGAGTATCCAAGTAAACAACTGTGTGATGAAATGCTTGCACGGGCAGCCCGGCTGTCGTTAAACGGTACGGGTACCACGAGTCCGAATCCGCGTGTTGGTGCCGTTGTTGCCGTTGGGTCAACAATTCTCTCCGAGGGTTGGCACGAACGGTACGGTGAGCAGCACGCAGAGGTGCATGCACTCAATCAGCTGCATAGCATACCAGCCGAGGCTGTACTGTACGTAACACTGGAACCATGCAACCATAGCGGCAAACAGCCTCCGTGCACACACCGAATCGTACAGTCTGGCATCCAGACGGTTGTTGCCGGAATGGCCGACCCTAACCCGACGGTCCGCGGAGGTGGTATTGATTTTCTGCTCACACACGGAGTTCGTGCATGTATTCACCACGGAACCGCCACAGATACCATTACCAGAATAAACAGAGCCTACATAAAGGCTGTAAAAACCGGAATGCCGTACATTGTGGTTAAGATTGCCCAAAGCTCCAATGGTATCATGGCTCCGCTCGGGCGCTCCCCCATCAGCATTACAGGGGTTGAGGCCCGAACCGAGGTGCACAGGCTGCGGGCGGAATTCGACGCCGTTATGGTAGGCATGGGCACCGTCATTGCCGATAACCCCCGGCTCAACGTCCGCTATGTTCAGGGTCGGGACCCCGCACGTATCGTAGTAAGCTCTGCTCAGGGGCTTCCCTCCGATTCGTATCTGTACCAAACCCGTTCTGTTCTTCCAACGTATGAAGTTGTCACTACCTTTACCACGGCCGACCGTTCACACTTTATTGACCAGCTGAAAGCACTAACGCTGAACGGGATAACCGGCATTTTGTGTGAACCGGGTCCCGGCTTAGCAGCATGGCTGTTTGCACTGGACCTGGTTGATGAACTGCACCTGCACACCGCACCGGTACGCATTGAATCCGGACGGTCATCGAATATTCCTTTTGACCGATTTACACGCTACTCTTCACAACAAGCCGGGGCGGATACAATCGAGATCCTGCTTCGTAACGGCCACTAACATTGTTTATTACGTATGCGTTTTGTTCTCATCCTGCTGTTCTTTCCAATCCTTGTCTGTGCGGCACAACCCAGCCTTATTCAGCACATTCACTCTGCCATGGAACGGCTTGGCATGTCAGACTCCGATATTTATCTGCCGTACGACTGGGTTAAAGCCGATCCGCACAGAACAAAGTTCCATGACAGTTTGTTTACTCACCCGCTCGGAAGCATTTCGGTTGCGCGCAGGCTGAGCAGCGAAGCCGTTTCAATGCTTACTCATGCCGATCCGGTCCTGTTTTCTGACCTTATACGGTTAACCGAGGTGGGCTACTCACCACTGCATTTGTTTGGATCACCACCATCACAACTGCCGGTGGCAATTACTGATCTTCATGGACGGCCTACGGAAATCACCGACAACGGTACGCATATTATCGTTCAGTCTTTGCTAAACCGGATTATTACTGCCAAGGCAGCGGCAGCAGATGCCCGCAAGCGAGTTCGTAATACACCGATGGTTGAACGATGGTCAGATTCACTCTGGCTTGAGTCGGGTAGCAACGAAAAAGCATCGCTGTTTGACACGTATCGAGCTGAGCGCGAACAGTTTAAAGAGGTGAGCGATTACTTTAACCTGGCACAGCCGGCATGGTTTGAAAACGTGTACCGCAGTGGTGCAGAACTGTATCTGCAGGCAATAACCCACATTGGCAATATTCAGGCAACTCCGGGCAGCATCGGATCTGATACAGCAGTTCACGTTTACCAAACTCCCGCCGGCCTGGTGGCAATCGGTACCACCGGATCAGATGTGTACCATGGAACCTATGCGCTGATTTTTGATCCGGGTGGTGATGACATTTATACGATCGGTCCATCCTCGAAAGCAGATGCCCTGAATAATCCGGTACAGTGCATTATTGACCTGGGTGGTAATGACACGTACAATGGTAATGACATGGCCCTTGGTTGTGGCTATTTCGGCGTCGGGATCCTGATCGATGTGGCCGGAAATGACACGTACAGAAGTGCCAATTTCAGCCAGGGATGCGGTTTATTCGGATTTGGAATCTTACACGATATCGCCGGTAATGACTTTTACATCGGCGGACAAAACACCCAGGGAACCGGCATCTTTGGTATCGGCATACTGGCCGACAATGCAGGATCGGACATGTACCACGCTCATTCACAGGCTCAGGGTTTTGGCGGTACACGCGGAGCAGGGATGTTGGTAGACCTTGCAGGTAACGATCAGTACGTTGCCTCAAGTCCGGTTGTTGATGTTCTGCGATATAATGATCACTTTACAACGTTTTCTCAGGGAGCAGCACTGGGGATCAGACCACATGCTTCCGGAGGAATTGGTATCCTGTACGATGCCACTGGAAACGATACGTATGTATGCGACATCTTTGGTCAGGGTGTTGGCTACTGGTTTGGCCTGGGCGCCCTGCTTGATGATGCCGGACATGATAAATATCTGGCACATCAATATGCTCAGGGCAGCGGAGTTCACTTTGCCACAGGCATCCTGGTTGATAGCGCCGGCAACGATGTGTATTCCTCGCATGGCGTGAGTCAGGGATGCGGACACGATGTGGCCCTTGGTTTACTGTGCGATGTTTCCGGCAATGACTCCTATGCCGTAGAAAGCCTGAGTCTGGGCGGCGGGAATGCAAATGCCATATCGATTTTTACTGATCTGGATGGCAGTGATCTGTACGCCGCACGCGACTCAACCAATACGTTGGGCTTTTCCGATTTCCGCCGAAGCATGGGTATGATTGGTATCTTCTACGATGCCAACGGTACCGACTTCTACTCAAGTACGCAACGGAATAATTTTACGTCACTTCAGTCCACCTATGGTACGTTTATTGACGATTCCGATTCTTCCGTACGGCAGCCGGTAACAAAACAATCTACACCATCACCCGAAGAGCCACCACTACCACTGGCTACGTCGTTCGACAGCTTATTTATCCAGGCATCAGCCGCACCGTTAAAGTATCAGTCAAACGTAAAGCCGGCACGAGACTCACTGGTTGCTCTCGGTACCGGTATTCTTGACAGTCTGTGGCAGTACCTTGGAACACAAATGCCACGCGAACGCCTAACTCTCGAGTACGTTATCCCCAAGCTCTATTCTGCGGACTCAACCGCCGTTATTGCCTTTTTGCACAAGGCTATGCAATCGGATGACCGGGGGAAGATCGGTGCAGGCTGCGTTCTGGCTGGCCTCTGCAAGAGCATATCCTGCGTTGAGCCGCTCATCGCCGTTACCGGCAACACATCGTGGGGTTTGCGAAGTGCAGCCACACTTTCGCTCAGCCAGATAGGCAGTCCGTCCGCACTATCGGCAGTTACTAAACTTCTTTCAGATAAGCATCCCTACGTCAGAGCAAGAGCAGGATATGCTATTGGTACACTCACCAAGGGTGAACTGCCGTCGCTGCTGGTAAAGTGCTTTATGGATAAAGAACAAATTGTTCGTAATTCTGCTGTCGAAGGTACTGTTCGTGGCGAAAAGCGAACAATTGCCGACATTATTCCCATTTGGCAAAAATGCAAGTCGCATAATCAGCGAATAAGCTGCGCACGACTTCTTGGCTGCGTTGACCCCACTCCGGAGAATGTTGCTTCTTTTACCAAGTGGATGAAAGGGGCTTCGGCAGACTGGAAAAAAATAATGACGCTAACCTTGCCGTCGCAAAAGCCGGAATGGCTTGGTATCGAAAGCCATGATTAAGCATGCACTCACCCTGGAACATGCCGCACGAGAACTGAACGGTTGCATTGGCGGATGGATTCTATGTAGCGCATGGACGCAAGAGAAGAATGCGTGCCGACTCGGGTTTTGTACGGAAAGCGGACAAGAATTGTACATTACCCTAAGTGTTGACCCCACCTATGGAACTGTTACCAGAAGTTCCGAAGCCTATCGGGCCAAGAAAAATACGATTGACATTTTTGCTGAATGTACCGGACATACGCTGCGATCAGTTACAGCCTTTAGTGGTGACAGGATACTGATTTTTGATTTTGGTGATATACAGATCCAGGCATGTTTCTATTCCGGGGGCAAAGGCAATGTGCTGGTTACTCGTAACAATGTCATCACCAACGCACTGCATCATACATCCCAGCTTCGCAACACGTACTTTTCGGGAACATCGGCTCCAATTAAACTCCCCCCTATTCTCTTATCAGCCGGTATGCCAGAAGAAGACGTTATTGCCCGGTTTCGGGCATCCCGTGAATTTTATATCCTGGACCATGATTCAGTGCCGGTATTGAGTGCAGTTCCGATTCCAGGCATCAGCGTGATTTCCCGCTTTATCAGCGTGCTGGAAGCGCTTCAGCAGATCGTGGCTATGCGCCGAAAGTCAGATCGTAAAAAATCCGACACTGATGCCACTGTACACCTGCTCACGGCCAGGCTGACAAAACTTCGCCGAAGTTATTACGCACTGAAAAACGATGCCCTGAAATCAGTAACACCAGAAACACTACGATCAATCGGCGATGCGCTCCTAAGTCAGCCGGTGCCGATGCAGACAGGTGCCAACACATTGGAGCTGACCCTTCCTGGGTCCGACGAACCAATCACGGTGCAGCTTCGGCCGGAAATCAGCCTTGTTGAAAACGCCGGGCGGTACTACGAAAAAGCTCGCAAAGCTCAGGCAGCGGCTAACGAGCGCCTGCAAAGGCTGCCCCGACTTGAAACAGAAATTCAGAAACTGGAGCAGTTGCTTCTTCACCCGGAGAGCATTCCTATGGAAATAAAACAAAAACATGCATCCCCTCCCCCTCCGTACCGGATATTTCAACTGGAACAGGACTACACGTTGTATGTTGGACGGAACAGCGCGAATAATGACCAGCTGACGATGAAGTTTGCTAAACAAAACGACTATTGGTTTCACGTACGCGGCCAGAGCGGTTCACACTGTGTATTGCGCAGTCCGGATCCATCCGTATCCAAGCCTCCAAAGAAGGTGATTGAACAGGCGGCGGCAATAGCCGCATACTACTCATCGGCAAGGAATGCCGGATGGACCCCGGTGATTTATACGCAGCGTAAGTATGTACGAAAGCCCAAGGGAGCTGCGGTAGGTGCTGTAGTGGTTGACCGGGAGACAGTTGTCATGGTAAAGCCCGAACTGCCGGATGGTGTTATGGGCGCTCCCGACGCTAATGAATAACTTGGAACGGAATACCGTGAGATCCGGAAAACACATAGTAGCAGCCGGATGCCAGATGTGCCGTCGGAATAATCGTATGGCTTTCGACAACAGTCTGCTGCCATAGAATCCTGCCAAACGAATCAAGAACGGTAATACGGTCACCCGGGATACTGTTAACTATTTTTAAATGGCCAGTAGCCGGATTTGGGAATACCTGCAGGGTTGATCGGGTTTCCTGAACGCTAACCGGAGCATTGTCGAGACTCAGACATAGCTCAACATTTGCCGTTATCATGGTATTAAACTTCAGCGTCTGCCGCTTCAGTGTCGAATCATAGCTGGATAACCCTTGTGCCTTCTGCCAGAGCTGTTCACTGTATGCCGGACGCTGCCACACAGTAAATACTGGTGCCCGTTTGTTGCCACCCGGTTCAACATCCGAAACATCAAACTGCACCATGTCAAGAAAGTCACTGGCCACCGATACAGTACGAACAATAAAGTACCGTGCGTCAACCAATACAGATGGTTCCGGAAAGGCAGGGGCTGGTCTGTTGATCCTGCTGAGGAGTATGGTTGTGTCAGTACGTGTGGCAGCAGCCTGAACTCCGAGTGCTGTAATCCGATAGGCTTGAACATCTGACAGTGGTGCCTGTACAAGACTGCTAACTCCACTCCCGTACGGAATAGCAGAGTTCACACGCCGAGCACCACCCGAAAGGATGGCATGCCTGGATTGCGCAACATCGTACAGGCTTACGCCTCCGGTTTCGTTGCACTGATACCATGCCAGAAGCCGCGGGTCATCCGGATCGGCTGGATGATGCATGTGCAAGAGGATCTCGTTACGGCTTAAGGACGTTCTGTACAGCCGTACTTCATCGATATAGCCGTTAAAATTCCTGTCAGCCCAGTAGCGATACGTTCCCAGCATAAGTTGAAGTGAGCCAAGGTGCTGCTCTTTATAGACTCCCGGCTGTTCGGCCATTACTCCGTTAACCATGAGCCGTGCACGTGTGGGGCTAATACTGAACGCAACATGATTCCACTGATCCGGAATAAGCCGTAAACCACTCTTCCATGACCAGTCTGTATCCTTCCACAAAATCCCAAGCTCGTTACTGTCCGTCACAAATTGCACACCAAGTTCGCCGCGAACGTCACCGACAACATCCGAACAGAGAATGGCGCTGTGTATGGCCTGGAATCCGACGGGTTTCACCCAGGCGGTGAATGTAAACTCATTTACTGCTTCATTAAAGCTGCCAAGGTCTATGAAATCTCCGGCCGACGTTAAGTCAACGCACGACCCCGGTTTGGAATCAACAACATCACATTCACCACCTAATACAACAACTGCGCGTCTGACCAGGCAGGTGTCTGTTCCTGCACTATTACCAACCTCGAGAGTCACCTGATATGTGCCGGGTGTGTTGTAGAACACCTGTGGTGACCTCTCAGAGCTCTCGGCCGGATCTCCGCCTTCAAAATGCCACCGTCGCCACGAATCAACAGTAGAAGGGACCGGGCTGCGGTCATTAAAACGCACCGGAACATACTGACATCGAACGGTATCGGTATCATACCCAAAGCGGGCTATAACGGTGTCAGGTTTAGGTAATGCAGCTTCCCAGATGCCGCGAGTGGTTCCAATCCGCAGCATACCGTCAATTTCATCGGGATGCACGTAGTGAACATGACAAGTTGGGAGACTGCTACCATACGGTTGCCACTGGCCTGCAGCGGCATCCTGCGGGGACATTGAATAAACACCATTAGCCGTCCCGGCAAAAGCGGTTCCTGTAGCTGCCTGAACGTTTATGCAATACACGGGAAGATTGTAAAGCCCCTTACTTATGTCCCGCCAAGAGGTACCTGCATCAGTAGTCCGCATGACCTTAACATCCTGCTGACCGCCTCCAAATACAATCCACATCGTATCGGGATGTTCATTATCAAAGGCAACATCCACAATGCGCTTTTCAAGGGTTTGCAGAGCTGAAGGCGTAATATCGGACCAGGTAGCACCGTCATCTGCGGAGTGCCAGAGCTTCCCGTCACCAATAGCAGCCATGGTTGCAGGCCGGCTACCGGCAATACGCACATGAACACCTGATATACTAAACTTTTTTAATGTTGTCCAGGTTTCTGCATTGTCGGTAGTTCTAACAACACCCGGGATATTGTGATCAATCGCAACAATGGTGTAGCTTTTAACCGGATGAAACGCAACATTGCTGAACGGAAGGTAACCCAGCTCGATTCCAAGGTTCCGGACTATTGGTGTTTTAAAACGAGAACGATGGCGATAGCCACGAACACTTGTCCACGGCTTTGCATACAGCCATTGGGTATTATCGGGGTGAACATCAGCCATCATTGCATCTGCACCCGACCACGGATACCATCCAGCCGAGAACCCCCTGCTGTCGTAAACCGCATCGTCACGGACAAAGATGGGTAAATGGTAGGCACCAATTGCCATGACGCCCGTTCCCGGTGCCTGTCCAAAGCCCCATACCTCGACTGCACAGATGCCGGCACTTCTGTCTTCCAGTGTGGTTCCACGGTCATTGCTTCGTTGAATTCCACCGTCTGTGGATACCCAAAGAGTGTCGCCTACAATTACGGCATCCTGAACATCATAATGTATTGGTGCAGTAGCCTTCCATGTTTGTCCGCCATTACTGCTTACATAGGCAAAAATCCCTCCTGCCACGATAAAGCTGGTATCGGTGGAAGAAACAGCAAAGGCCATATCCCAGGTAACCTGAGCAAGACCAAGACCCATTGGATTATAGTCAATAAGGTTAGGTTGCAATGGTGTTGGCATCGATGGTTCATCCGGCCCGCAGCACCTTCGACCGAATGTTCTTCCTTGGTCATCACTTTTATACAGCCCCCATATACCGCCCACGCTGTCCTTTTTACCTGCAAACAGCACCCATACCGAATTTGGCGCGGCAGCCGACGTAGCAATCAGGGCTCGTGGCGTCACATCGAGCTGTCCGGGTTTGGGTAAACCAGTACCGGTTGAAAGCCCCTTCTCATCAACAATCCAAAATGTGCTAACGTTGCCGTCCTTCCGAATGGCGTAGAACTCTTCGCCTTTAGCAGGATTGGCTTCAAGATCCCAGTAGGTACCATCCGATCCCGGAATTACCTGCCATGTTGCACCGGCATCCGTGCTGAGCTGCAGCCGATTATTGACGGCAACAAGAACGACGTGTGGATTTGCTGACGAGACGGCCATGCACTCGACGTGTGAAAGTGCCGGATAACTGGCGCGCGAGTCTAGCGACGTCAGCTGCCAGGTTGCTCCACCGTCAACAGATCGGGCCAGGCCAACATCGAGTGCTGCGTAGGCAACCGATGGTTCAGTTGCAGAGAATGCAACTTTATGAACTTCCTGCGCCATGATTCCATCAGTCACCGGAGTCCAGGTTAAACCTGCATCAGCAGAACGCCACACACCGGCACTAATGGTTCCAGCCAGAAGCGTTGTCGGAGCATTCGGGTTAACAGCAATGCTTCGTACCACTCCGATACCTTCCGAGCCGGTAGCCTTCTTGGCATCCTTATCCCACGTAAATGGTCCCAGGCAGTGCCACGTGGCATTGGCCTGCGTCCGTACCACGGCAGCAGTTTTTGCAGCCCTTGGCGGAAAATACTTCTGGCTGTTAACCTTGCCTGTAGCATCCGAAAACAAGTAGTGTTTTCGGATCCATTCCCTGGCATTGTAAACTTCGATACTTGGCGGCTCGGTATAGGCAGACGAGTCCAGTCGCATCCACAGCAGCACGCTATCGACGTTGGCATTATTGCTAAGAATAGCGTGATACCACCGACTGGTGTGATGACGTGCATTTGTAAGTAGCCCCTCACGCTCCCATGCCAGCAGTAGAGCCGGAAGGCTGAGAAGAACAACAGCGATGCCAATGGCACGAACACCCATCACATCTTCACGATCTTAAATTCAACGCGACGGTTTTGCTGCCGGCCCTCCTCGGTATCGTTGGAGGCCACCGGCTTAGATTTACCGTAGCCAACTGCCATCAGGCGCTTTTCATCAATTCCGTTATTGACCAGATACGTTCTGACGGCTTCTACGCGATCTTTCGACAACGCCTTGTTTGCGTCATCCGATCCAACGTTATCGGTATGTCCCTGCAGTTCAATCACAAGCGTGGGACGCGAACGCAGCAATGCAAGGAGTCGTTCAAGTTCCGGTAGTGATTCATCTCGCAGAGTGCTCTTGCCAAAATCAAAAAAGATATTAGATAACTTTATTGTTTCGTTAACCCTGAGCGGAACCAGGAGCAGATCACGCTCAAGTTCGGTATACTCTTCAAGCTGACGGGCATCTAGCTGGTCACTTACCGGATAGTATCCCTCGGCTTCAGCCCTAAAGCCGTACAGATCGCCCGACGGAAGGGCAATACTGTAACTTCCCTCGGGCAAGGCAGAACGTGCTGTTCCAACAGCCTTGCGGTGTGTAAGGCTTTCGTATGCAACATGGGCGGCAATCGGCTTCCTGGTGACGGCATCCAGTACATGACCGCGCACCAGAAAAACAGGTTGTGGACGCACTCCCTTGGTTAACCGGATCCGATAAATGTCGGCACTTCCATCGGTGTTGTTGGCTGCACTCAGATAAGCATAATCACCTTTTGCAGGAACCGTGAAGTAACCATCCCACTTATCACTGTTTACGCTTGGTCCCATGTTTTCGGGTTCCGTCCAATTCAGCCATGTATCGTCCAACCGGCGTGTGACCCAGATATCCATTGAACCGTAGCCTTTAAGACCGTCAGTAGCATAGTACATGGTTACGCCGTCAGCAGCAACAAACGGACTCATTTCATTGCCCCAGGTGCTGAGCGTTTGGATATGCTGGGGAGCCGAAAACGTGCCGTCCGACAACAGGTGCGACACATACATATCCTTATCACCCTTCGAGTCATCGCGTTGAATTGCCATGATCAGTTGCTGCCCGCTTGGTGAGAGTGAATACTCAGCAAATCTGTTTCTGTTATAGTAATTCCGGATAATAACTTCCCTTGGCACCGTCCATCCCCCTTCTGTTCGGTACGAAATACTAACACCTCCGGAAAGCGGGCGACCGTCAGGCCTGTACGTATTCCCCACCAGTGCCGTATTCCCATCGGGTGTAATCGAGATAAGGAAATTGCTCCCTTCGTTATTGAGCGGACGGCCGATATTTCTCATCTTTCCCCATACTCCGTCGGGTTGCAGGTCGCTTACATAGATATCTTCGGTTGACGGGTGGCCGATATTTCCTTCGTAGGGGTAGCGTCCGATGTACAGTTGTCGTCCATCAGCCGTGATGATCGGTGAAAGATCACCGCTATAGGTATTCACATTCGGCCCCAGGTTTTCGCGAACCACATCCTTTGGATAATCGGCAGCAAGGCGTATTGGGGGCTGTGTTTGCCGTACTTCAATGTAATCAGCTTCAACAGCAATGCTTCCCGTAACCACGATACCGAAAGCGCGTCCGAATAATCGTGGCTCTTCGGTATACGTCGTGATATCGTCATTGATAACGATTGCAATTGCCGATCCTCTCCGCCGAATCGTAATCGTATTCCACTCATTGTTCTGCTTTACTGAAGCTGATGGTACGGGAGTAACAACATCATCGTATCTCCCGGAGCTTATTCGAAAAGCACCCAGGCTGCCGTCAGCCGTATATCCAACAACATTCACGTAATTCACATCAGCAGCCATGTAGCCAATACCAATGATCTTGTCCTTCTGACCCGAGTTAAAGCGCAGACGCAGTTCAATGTCGTAATCGGCATTGATATCCAGAAAAATCTGTGGAGCAGGAATAAACCACAGGCCTCCCGGGCTCAGCTTCCGCAGATGATACATTCCTTCAGAAATTCCTGCAATCCTGTCGCCCCAATTCCCGACTGGCCAAACCTGTGTCGCGGTACTAAAATCATCACGATACACAACAGGCATATCGGCGGCGCAGACAGGTGTGACGCCTGTCATGGCTGCTGCAATCAGTATTGTACGAACAATGTACTTTAACAGGACTGGCTCGTAACGATAATTACTCTTCAAGGTAGGTATAGCCATATAGACCGGAGCGATAAATATTTAGGAACTCTCTCCCCTCGTGATTACTTATCCTCCCGTCCTGCACCGATGAATTAACCCAGGTTTCCATTGTCCGCACCAGCCGTTTTGCATCGAACTGTACATAGTCCAGTACATCGGCAACCGTCTCACCGTCAATAATATTCTCAATATGGTAGGTATTGTTCTTAATCACAATATGTACGGCATTCGTATCGCCAAACAAATTATGCAGATCGCCAAGGATTTCCTGATATGCACCAACCAGGAAAACGGCCAGGTAATACGGCTCTGAGTTCATTGGGTGCAGTGGCAACGTTTGCCGGTAATCGCGTCCCCCGATAAACCTGTCAACCTTCCCGTCACTGTCGCACGTAATATCCTGCAGCGTTGCCATCCGAGTTGGTTTTTCACACAGCCTGTGTATTGGCATTATTGGAAACAACTGATCAATTGCCCAGCTATCAGGCAGCGACTGGAACAGACTGAAGTTGCAGAAATATTTTTCTGCCAGGAGTCTCTGAAGGGGCTTGAGTTCTTCCGGCGGGTTTTTCAGCTCTTTCGAAAGGTCGTACACAGCCCGTGCAACTGACCAGTACAGTTTTTCGACCTTGGCGCGTGCTGCAAGATCCACCAGCCCGAGCGAGAACCTGTCCAACGCTTCTTCGCGTACCTGCTGAGCATCGTGCCACGATTCGAACATTGCCCGTGGACTGATATTCTGAAGAATACCATGCATCTCACGAACCAGCTCGTGATCGGTATCATCGGCGGTGTCAGTTTCTCCCCACTCAGGCACCTTAGCTGTTTCAAGAACGTTGAACACAAGCACTGAATGGTGGGCAGTGAGTGCCCTGCCGCTTTCGGTGATTAGGTTCGGATGTGGCAGTGAGTTCCTGGTTGCAGCATCCACAATTGTTGCAACAGCATCATTGGCGTATTCCTGGATGCTGTAGTTAATGCTGGATGCATAGGAACTTCTCGAGCCGTCATAGTCAACGCCCAAGCCCCCTCCAATATCAACAAATTCGATATTGCAGCCTTGCTTCATCAGTTCCACGTAGTACTCGCTGACCTCACGCAAACCGCTCTTGATTCTTCGGATATTGGTGATCTGCGAGCCCAGATGGAAGTGTATCAGCCGCAGACAGTCCAGAAGATTCTCGCTACGGGCATAATCCACGGCTTCGAGAAGCTCGGCAGGGTTCAAACCGAACTTGCTGTTGTCGCCACCACTTTCTTCCCATTTACCGCTGCCGGATGCAGCAAGTTTGATGCGAATGCCAATATTGGGCCGAACACCAAGCCGCTTACTGATCGTATTGATTAATCGTAGTTCGTTGAGCTTCTCAACAACAACATAAATCTGCTTTCCCATCTTCTGGGCCAGCAGCGCCAGTTCAATATAATCTTCGTCCTTGTACCCGTTACAAATAATCAGCGCATCAGGGTTTCCCATGATTGCGAGGACGGCGTGCAACTCGGGCTTCGAGCCGGCTTCCAGACCAATGTTAACCCGCTCTCCGTACCGCACCAGCTCTTCAACCACGGGACGCTGCTGGTTCACCTTGATGGGGTACACAGAATAATATTGGCCATTATACCCGTAGTCTGCCCCGGCTTTATCAAAGCATAACGCGATTTTCTCGATCCGGTCATCTAAAATATCCGGAAACCGAAGCAGAACCGGGAGCGACACGTCACGTGCCACCACCTCATCGATAACCTGCTTCAGGTCAATTTCCGGTCCTTTATTCTTTCGTGGCTGAACAGTAACATTACCGGCTTCGTTCACGCCAAAGTAGCTCACGCCCCAGCCGTGAACATTATAGAGTTCCGAGGAATCCTCGGCCCGCCATTTACGCATGTATTAGGAGTATGATTTGTGGTTCAGAAATGACGACCAAAAATACGAAGACTATATTTGCTGTCTATGTCAGCAAACGTAAAACTCGAACAGCTGCAAAATCAGTTTGCAGAATTCCTCCGCCGTAAGAAGTACCGGGCTACTCAGGAGCGGTACAGGATTTTGGAAACAATTGCCGAATTGGACCGACATTTCTCGGCCGATGAGCTGTATTTTGAAATCAATAACCGTGGTGAACGGGTATCCCGCGCTACGGTGTATTCTACTCTTGACTTGCTTACGCAGTGCGGCATTTTAACCAAACACAGATTTCAGGGCGAAAGCGCTCACTTTGAGCTTTCGTCACGAATGCCAAACCACGACCACCTTATCTGTACCGAGTGCGGCAGAGTTGTAGAGTTCCGCAACGAAGCTATTGATGCCATCCGCAATTCAGTGGCAGAGTCGCTTGGTTTCGTCCCGGTATCACATTCGCTGCAGATTTTTGCCGTGTGCCATAATCCGTCAACTTGTGAATTCAACATATCATGAATCTAGTTATCGTAGAATCGCCAAGTAAGGCCAAAACAATTCAAAAGTTCTTAGGTGACAACTTTGTTGTCACATCATCAATGGGACATATCCGCGATCTGCCGGGTAACGACAAGGCGATTGATATCGAACATGGATTTACTCCCACATACGAGGTCACCGCAGATAAAAAGAAAATCGTTGCAGAGCTGAAAAAGCAGGCCGCCAAGGCAGAAACAATATGGCTGGCAACTGACGAAGACCGCGAGGGTGAGGCTATTGCATGGCACCTGATGGAGGCGCTTGAACTGCCACCTCAAAAAGTACGGCGCATTGTGTTCCACGAGATCACCAAGAAAGCAATTCAGGCGGCAGTCGAAAAACCCCGTAGCGTTGACATTGCTCTGGTTGATGCACAACAGGCACGCAGAATTCTGGACAGACTGGTTGGCTTTGGACTTTCGCCGGTGCTGTGGCGCAAGGTACAGCGCAACCTGTCGGCCGGCAGAGTGCAAAGCGTTGCCGTCCGCCTGGTTGTTGAACGAGAACGAGAAATTCAAGCCTTCACAGTAACCTCTCAGTTTAGAATCCAAGCCGAGTTTCAGAAAAACGGCAGGTCATTTACTGCCGAACTTCCACGAAGGTTTGATACCGAAACCGAAGCCCGTACCTTCCTTGAGAAGTGTAAGGGGGCTTTATTCCATGTGCAAAACCTGGAAACAAAACCCGGTAAGAAGTCACCCTCTGCGCCGTTTACCACATCAACACTCCAGCAGGAAGCTTCACGCAAACTGGGCTATTCATTGGCACGCACCATGAAGCTGGCTCAGGATTTGTACGAGGCCGGACACATTACCTACATGCGAACCGATTCGGTGAATTTGTCCGATGTTGCCATTAGCGCGGCATCAGAGTACATTGGTTCATCCTTTGGCGCCGAATACGTTCAAACCCGCCGGTACACCACCACCGTGGCCAGCGCACAGGAAGCTCACGAAGCTATTCGGCCAACCGATGTGTCAAAGAAAAGTGCCGGAACCAGTGAAGCACATAAAAAATTGTACGACCTGATCTGGAAGCGTACCCTTGCTTCACAAATGGCAGATGCCCGTTTGGAAAAAACCGTTGCAACCATTGGTATCAGCACAACACCAGAAACACTCACGGCAACGGGCGAAATGCTGGCATTTGATGGTTTTCTGCACTTGTATATGGAAAGTTCCGACGAGGAGAATGACCAGGAAGATGCCAAGATGCTGCCACCCCTTGCCGTTGATGAGAACCTGGATGCTCAGGCAGTGCGGGCTCAGGAACGGTTCGCGCGCCCCCCTGCCCGATACACCGAAGCGTCACTTGTTAAAAAACTTGAAGAACTTGGCATCGGACGTCCATCCACATATGCACCAACAATTAGTACGATACAGTCACGGAATTACGTGGTAAAAGAAGATCGCGACGGCAAGCAACGCGAGGTTCGCGAATTAGTGCTGAATCTTAATACAGAGACCATAGCCCCTTCCGAGATCCAGCGTATTGTGAAAACAGAGAATACCGGGCAAGAACGAAATAAACTCTTTCCAACCGGCATCGGCTCTATCGTGACTGATTTTCTTCTCCTTCACTTTGAAGGAATTATGGACTATAATTTTACCGCCAGCGTAGAGAAGCAGTTCGACGAGATTGCACATGGTAAGCTGCAGTGGCAGTCCATGATTTCGGCGTTCTATGGTCCGTTTAAAGAAACTCTCGACAAAACGTCGGCAACGGCAGAACGCCAGAGCGGTGAGCGCCACCTGGGCACCGATCCCAAAACCGGGAAACCGGTCACAATCCGGCTGGCACGCTACGGACCCATTGCACAGATCGGCGACTCTGATGATCCGGATAAAAAACAAAAGGGCCTTGCTCCAACAATGAGCATGGAAACAGTTACCCTTGAGGAGGCTCTGGAGTTGTTCCGCTTTCCACGCGTTGTTGGTGACTACGAAGGACAACCCGTAGTGGTGAAAATCGGACGGTTTGGTCCGTATATCGAACACAACGGCATGTTTGCCTCCATTCCATCAGGCGAAGATCCCGGAACAGTGTCAATCGAACGATCAATCGAACTCATCGAGGCAAAGAAAAAAGCAGTTGCCGAACGTGTAATCAAAATATTTAATGAAAACCCTGATGTGCAGATTTTAAAAGGACGCTGGGGACCGTTTCTGAAAATTGGTAAGGACAACTATCGAATTCCAAAAGGTACTGATGCTGCAGCACTTACTCTTGCCGAGTGTTTGGCTCTGGCAAAATCACAGTCCGAATCGGCACCAGCCAAACCCGAACGTGCGGTAAAGAAGACTGCTGCAAAGAAGTCGGCCGCAAAAAAGCCTGCATCCAGGAAGTCGGTTACAAAGAAGTCTGAGTAGCATTGGCTACGGACAGAACCATTGTTTACTGTGCAACAATAAAGCTGCTCCAGTAATACGTTCCGTCCGCCAAATACACTGCTGCCAGGAACGGAGTACCTGAACTTCCAAGTTTGTTTACAATGCCACGGATTTCTTCAGGTGTGATGTTAAAAGTTTGGCGGTACACCTGCTGACCGTTCAGCTGATACACTACCAGTGTTGCATGTAGTTGCTGAAACGTTACCAGTCTGCCTTCAATCCAGCAGCCGGTTATCGCAACCGAACCGTTGTGATACGTTGCCAATGGAACAACCCCGTTCTCCAGGGTTACACTATCCGCCGTCACCGGAGCACGCTCCGGCTTTCGTAGCATGGTCTGAACGTTCAGGTACACCGTGGTATCTACCTGACCCGATGGATAACCTGCAATTAAAATGTGGTACACATTGTCTGTAGCTTCCTGAGCTACACGTTCGATACTGCACCCTCCTGACCCAAGCACATTCAGTGCATTCCGTGGAGTACGCACCGTAAACCGGACTGTGGTAGAACCATTAAAGTGCAGGGTTGACTGCAGCCGAATCGGGATGTTCAGATAGGTGCCAACCGGTACCGTGGTATCGGGGATGAAAATGCTTACCTCGCCTGTGATGGTGTCACCAACGGCAATCCCCGTAATCCTGGAGGTTATCGTATCCTGGCACTCGGAGTCCATCAGCACCCACCTGAGCGTTATTGAAAATGCACCGGGAACAAGAGGCAGGTACTGAACCGTAAAGTTCTGACGTGTTCCGGCACCCACCAGTCGTGGTGTTAGCGGTTTAACGGTAACCGGCGATGACGATTGAACCGAAATAACGCTAACATCGTTCACACCATTGTTAGCGACTTGTACTACAGGCTGAGCATACAGTCCTGTGGGTACAACTCCAACGTTGACATCAGGAACACTCATCGTTATTGGAGGCTGCACTCCAAGAGTGATCGACGTGGTTTCTGAACATGCGTCAAGCGTTGTTCCGATCACCGAGTAGGTTCCGGGTGCAGTGATCCGGATGCTGCTACCCTGCTCCCCGGTATTCCACACCCAGCGAACAACGTCTCCCCGCGTATCGGATGCGGTCAGGACAGCAGAACTTCCCGGACACAGGACGCGGGGTCCTGTAATCGTGATCTGCGGTTTCTGAAACTCAATAACTTCAACAGTATCGCTTACCCCTGAGCATCCGTCAACTCCGGCAACCGTTACATAGTAGTAACCTCCGTTCCGCACGGTGATGGTCTGGGTTGTGTCACCGGTGTTCCAGACAACGTTACCGCCGGCAACCGCCGTCAGTTGCACGGAGTCACCAGTGCAGATATCTCGTCGCGTATATGATATCGTTGGCTTCACCGATGCCAGGACGTTAACCTTTATCGTAGTATCCTTGGTGCAAACACCACCATCGGGACGGGTGGTAACGGCACGGACGGTGAGAGAACCCGACCTGCTCCACCGTACCTTAACAGCCGGTGATCCTTGCCCGCTTTCTACCACACCACCATCAGCCGTCCAGGTATACGAAGTATTGTACTGTCCGGAAACATAGTGAACAAGTGTACCATCCTTACACACTGACGTTGGCCCCTGAATACTGACAACAGGTTTTGGAATAACCAGCACCAGTATTTCGTCCGACGTACCCGTGCATCCGTTGGTATCAACAACTGTAAGACGGAACCTTCCTTCCTGAGTAACCCGGATGGAACTTGTGGTATCACCGGTGTTCCAACGGTACGACACGAATGTGGTTGGTGCTTCCAGCCGAAGCTGATCACCTGCACACAGATATTCAACCGGATTACCAATCGAAGGATGCGGAATAAAGGCCTGACGAACTACTGCTACGCCGGTGTCGATATTACCATTTGGCAGAGTTACAGTACAGGTATAGGTCCCGGCCGACGTTACAGTGATCTGCCTGTCGGTTGAACCGGTATTCCACGAATAGCGGATCATCCCTGCGGGTGCCGACAGGACAATGTCGGTTTGACCACATATCACCCGGGGGCCACTGATTGACACGGCACACAGTGCGGTTGATACCGATGCGAGAAACATCCAAACCAGGAGCTTTTCCATTGCGTTGGCACCTAGCAATAATTGCACCATCATCACACGGAGTGATCTCCGAACAATGAACCGTAGAAACGAGCACCGTCCTTACCGAACCAGCCACATTTCGCGGTATCCCGGCATTGGCCATACAGCAGAGTCACAGATGCGCTCAAGTTTATCGGCTACGTGGCGGACGGCCTTCATTGCAGGCAGTACGTTTTGTACCATGTGCGAGCACTTGCTTCGTACATCGCTGCCACCCAGCTCAACATTTTGCCTGTGGAGCTCTCCAAGAGCGCTCCCAAACTTGTCTATTGCCTCTACCAGCTTGTGGTGCGTTTCCTGCGCAAACGTGCTGTGCGTTTGTACCAACTGGGTACGAGCGATAAAATCAAATACTGCGGGGACAATCATTGTGCGGGCAATCCACTCTGTGGTTTCTGCTTCGATGTTGATAGTCTTAAAATACTGATCGTACAGCACTTCTTGTCGGGCTTCGAGTTCACGGGCATTAAACACCTGCAACTGCTCAAAGAGTTGAATATTCTTCTGTGAGGTTAACTGTTCATAGGCATCAACACATGATGCATAAACGGGCAAACCACGCTCGGCAGCAGTTGTAATCCACTGAGGATTATAACCATCGCCATCAAACAAGATACGTTTATGTTCGGAGTAGGTGGAACTAATCACCGTGCGCAGTGCGTTTTCGAACTGTTCGCCCGAAGCCAGAAGAGCTTCGATCTGTGCTGACTGATACATCACTGATTCAGCAACGATACTGTTTAGAACCGTTACCGGAAAGCTGATGGTCTGCGACGACCCCACGGCTCTGAATTCAAACTTGTTACCCGTAAATGCAAATGGTGACGTCCGGTTACGATCACCACTGTGCAACGGTATCGGAGGCAGCACCGGTGAGCCTAACCCCAGTAGCCCACGAGCCCGCTTACTTCCGGCCTTACCACTCTCGATGCGTTCAAAGACGTCTGTCAGCTCTGCGCCAAGGTAAATGCTCATAATTGTTGGCGGTGCTTCGTGGGCCCCCATGCGTAGATCGTTGGATGCAGTAGCAACGCTAATACGCAGCAAGTCTGAGTGAAGGTTGACGGCACGGATAATTGCCGTGCAGAAAAACAGAAACATCATATTCTCAAACGGAGTGTCGCCCGGCTCCAGAAGATTCACTCCTGTATTGGTGATGATGCTCCAGTTCACATGCTTGCCGCTGCCGTTAATTCCGCTAAATGGTTTTTCGTGCAGCAGACAAACAAAGCCATGTTTCCGTGCCGTATTCCTCAGCACCTTCATCACCAGTTGCTGATGGTCGGCGGCAATATTTGCACCTTCGTACAGCGGGGCAAATTCATACTGACCGGGTGCAACTTCGTTATGGCGCGTTCTCACCGGAACGCCAAGTGCAAACAGCTGCTGTTCCACATCCGTCATATAGCTTAATACACGGTTTGGTATCGAACCAAAGTAATGGTCGCTTAACTCCTGACCACGTGGCGGGCGTGCTCCAAACAACGTCCGCCCGGTCAGTGCAAGGTCAGGTCTGCGTTTGGCATACTCAGCGTCGACCAGAAAATACTCCTGCTCTGCACCAACGGCACTCGTCACGTTTTCAACCGAAGTATCACCAAATAATTTTAGTGCTTTCAGAACCGCATGATTGAGTGCATTCGTACTCCGAAGCAGCGGAATTTTGTGGTCCAGCGCCTCACCCGTCCAGCTTGCAAATGCCGTGGGGATATACAATGTGGCACCGTTGTCGTGACGGACAATAAAAGCGGGCGATGTTGGATCCCATGCCGTATAGCCCCTGGCCTCGAAGGTAGCACGCAGACCACCACTTGGGAAACTGGATGCATCGGGCTCTCCCTGAATCAGCTCCTTCCCGCTGAATTGCGAAATTGCCGACCCGTTTGAAGTGGGTACAACAAACGATTCATGCTTTTCAGCTGTAAGACCTGTAAGGGGCTGAAACCAATGTGAATAATGGGTAGCCCCTTTTTCAATTGCCCATGTTTTCATTGCCAGTGCCACCGTGTCGGCTATTGCACTATCGATCACCGTGGCTTTATCAATTGTGTTACTAATTGACTCCCACACACTCCTGCTTAAGCGCTGACGCAGTTGGTCGGCTGTTAAAACATCATCGGCAAAAGCTTCCGTTAACGTATCAGAAACAAGTTTTGCTGACCGGGGTACATCGGTTCCGTTTGTGTGCATTTTATTTACTTTCTGCGGATGTTGGTTTGATTTCTAAGTTCTGTGTTTCCTTGTGCGTGCTCAGCACAACATGAGTTACCGTGCGCGTAACCCCTTTCCAGCGCTGCATAACGCTTAAAAGTTCTTCGAGCTGCGAGGTATTGCGGACGCGAACCTTAACGATATGTGAGGCCGTTCCAGTAATTGCATGAACCTCCAAAATATCGGCACGTTTCAGACAGTTCTTCCGGAACTGGCTGTAAACATCACTTGATTCTGCATCAACGAAGATGAATGCTGTAACATCGTACCCAAGAGCATCGGAACTGATTACAGCATGGTATCCACGAATCACACCGTTCGCCTCAAGGCGTCGTACCCGTTCACTAACTGTTGGAACCGAGGCTCCAACCCTGTCTGCCACCTCGCTCAAACTGAGTCGCGCATTGTCTTGAAGGATCCTACAAATTTCCCTATCGAGTGGTTTTAGTGTGATTTCCATTACTTTTGTCAAATATTTCGTGTGCAAACCTAACAAACGTAAAGTGCCAAATCAGAGCATGTGGAAAAAACTTTTTCGTGGTTTATGGCTTAGTATCCTTACGGTAAGTGGCTTATTCATTGTAAGTATTGTTCTGTTGCGGTGGTTTCCACCATGTTACACGCCGCTCATGATTTGGCGTCTGGCCGAAGCCCCTTTCACAAAATACTCGGGAGGGCTTCACTACGACTGGGTATCAATTGATGAAATGTCAACGTGGGTTCAGCGTGGAGTAATTGCCAGTGAGGACAGGGCCTTCCTGATTCACGGCGGTGTAGACTGGCGTGCCGTTGACCATGCAAAGAGAGTTAACCCCTCAAGAGTCAAGCGTGGACGTCCGCCCCTTGGTGCCAGTACGATTAGTATGCAAACGGCACGAAGTGTGTATTTGGTGCCGAGCAGGACGATGGTACGGAAGGCTCTTGAGGTTGGAATCACGTACTGTATCGAGGCAGTATGGGGCAAGCGTCGAATCCTGGAGATGTACCTTAATGTTGTGGAGTGGGGCGACGGTGTGTATGGTGTTGAAGCGGCGGCACAACATTACTTTGGTAAAACAGCGGCACGGTTAACACGAATGGAATCGGCACTGCTTGTAGCGGTACTCCCGAATCCAAGGCGGTTTAATGCCGGCAGGCCTTCGGCTTATATAAAGCGACGCGCAAGTGCAATTAGCAAAGGCATGGGGGGAGCGGCCCTGCCTCGGTAGGACGTACTGTACGAATAGCCGAAAGGAAATCTTCTGGGACAGGTGTAGTGAACTTCATAGGTTGCCTGGTTGCTGGATGTACAAATTCAAGCAAACGAGCATGCAGTGCCTGCCGCTGGATAGTGAGCAGAACCTGTCGTGCCTGAGGCCGAAACGCATGGTGGATTCCGTTGAGCACTGAATCTGCACCTCCGTAATCTTTGTCGCCCACGAGCGGGTGCTGTTTCCAACTTGTATGCACCCGTATCTGATGTGTCCGGCCGGTATGCAACTTACAGGTAATCAACGTTGCACAGTTGTAGCGTTCTACCACGGTAACCTGCGTAGCAGCGTATTTCCCGTTGCGCTGTACAACGGCATACAGTCTGCGATCTCTTGTACTGCGTCCGATATTGGTTTCAATAAGCATGGCATCATCCTGCATAACACCCCATGCAAGAGCTACATACTCACGCTGAACGGTACGCTGAGCAAACTGATTAGAAAGGTGCAGTGTTGTAGCATAGTTTTTTCCAACAACCATCACTCCCGACGTGTCACGGTCCAAACGATGGACGATCCCCGGGCGTACGGCTTGGGAGGACAGAAATTCGGAAGGACTGGAGGCAGGTGTTTCCAGTATGCCATCTTCCATACCATCATCGCCGTCTGACTCGCCGTCATCATCTGTATCGTCGTAATCGGCAAGAGACTCACGATTACCCAGGACCGGAACGGCCTCCCGCTGTCCAAGATGCCACAGAACTGCATTCACCAAAGTCCCAGACCTGTTGCCGATGCCGGGGTGCACCAGCATACCGGGCATCTTATTGATGACGATAAGATGTTCATCTTCAAACAGAATATCTAGCGGAATATTCTCGGGGATTAACTCCAGTGGCGGAGGTTTGCGAACGAGAACGTGAATTACATCGCCCGGACGAATTTTATAGTTTGCCTTTGTGGGCTTACCGTTCACCGTAACCGTACCGCGTTCTATAGCACGCTGAACACGTGACCGTGAAGCATGCTCAATGCTACGCGAAATGAATGCATCGATCCGTTCAGGCGTCTGACGTTGCGGAACGTTCAATGTAAATGTGAACTCCACCTTCTCGGGATACTGTTCAGCCGGGTTCTTCATGGTTGCGGCACTTACGGTGCCTGATGATCGGTAGTGTTAGGCTCAGCAGTGGGACCCTTTTTCTTTCTGAAGCCGGCAACGATCTCTAACCCAAGCAGCAGGGCGATGCCAACGGTAACGCAGGAATCAGCCACATTAAAAACCGGCCAATGTGTCCACACCGTCCCCATGATATTCATATCGGGAATATCAAGTTGTACAAAATCAACTACGCTGCCAAGGAACAGTCCTGCCTGACCATAGGCAACGCCATAGAATGTACGATCAATAAGATTACCAACAGCACCGGCCAGAAGCAACATTATTGCCGTTTGGAGAAGCATACTTCCAGTTCTGATTTTATAGAGGTACCAGCCAAGTGCAGCTGCAATGATCACGGTTGCCAGCGTTAAGACAATTTTCGCTGATCCCCATTCTAAACCAAAGGCACTTCCGGGATTTTCAACAAATGTTAGCCTAACGATGTCACCGATGAGCGGTTCACTTTGACCAAGGTACATCCCCTGATGGGTAATGCCCATAAACGAAAAACCCTTAACGGCAAGCTTTGTACACTGATCCAGGAGTACCAGGGCCACGGCAATCAAATGGAATCGGAAAACCCGCATGTAGCACTATCGTATAACGCCACCGGGCTTTGCCACAATGCGGTCAACGCCGTCTTCCGGACATTGCTGATGAATTTTGTACGATGCCGACAACGTTGTAATCGGCACGGCAAGCAGGCGTTCCTTGGCGATTTTGATTCCGCACATCCGGCATATACCGTACGTTTTTTCCTCAATACGCATCAGCGCTTCATCCAGCTTCCGGATGTATTCCTGGATGCGTTGAATCTGAGCATAGGTTTTTTCTTTTTCCATTGCTTCAGATCCCTGCTCGGCCATGTGCATAGAATAGATAGCACTCTCTTCGGCCATCTCGCTGCTGGTCAGATCGTCAAGACGCTCACGCAGCATCCGCAATTCTTCCAGAGCATCCGATTTGGAATGTTCAATGTTGACCTTGAACATCTCAAGGTCCTTATCGTTGTACCTGACATTCGGCTTTGGCTGAACCGGTACAAGTGGGGCAGCCTTAACCACCTTTGTTTCTTTTGAAGCTTTTGTTGTTTTTGTTTGTTTTGAAACAGAAGCTGCTCCTGTGGATCGCACAGGAGCAGCTTGTGATGTGCTTCCGGTTTTCGAGTTAGACTTCTTTTTCGTCACTTCCTGCTTTCTCGCTGTTTGTTCCTGATTCTTCTTCTCTATAAAAGTATTTTTAGACGCATTTGACTTCTGCCTGCTGACGGCTGAAGTCTTCGACGAAGTCTGCTGCGAAACCGGATTAAATGAGTTGCCGTTTCGGGCTAGCTCATTTTTTTTTTTGCAGCAGCTTTCTTAGCTACTGGCTTCTTAGCGGCAGCTTTCTTGGCTACCGGCTTCTTAGCAGCAGCTTTCTTGGCTACCGGCTTCTTAGCAGCGGCCTTCTTGGCTACTGGCTTCTTAGCGGCAGCCTTCTTGGCTACTGGCTTCTTAGCGGCAGCCTTCTTGGCTACCGGTTTCTTAGCAACAGCCTTCTTTGCGGCTGGCTTCTTAGGAGCAGCGGCCTTTTTGGCGGCTGGCTTCTTGGCGGCTTTCTTGGCAACTGCCATAGAAATAAACCTCCGATAAAAAGTGAATGAAAACGCGTGCGTCGATGGACGCACAAGCTTCAGTCGCGCAATACGCGCACGTTGACGAAGCGCCCGTTAATCTCGAGATCAACCCCTTCGGGCTGTTCCCCCCGCTCGAGCGATGTCGCCAGCGTTTCCATTACAATGTACGACCGCATGGATACCAGTGCTTTATATGTTTCGTCGTCACCAACCAGGACTAAACTCACCCTGTCGGTAACATTAAAGCCCGAATCCTTACGGATTTTTTGGATTCTGCTAACAAACTCACGTGCCAGACCTTCACGTTCGAGGACATCATCAATTTCAGTATCTAAAGCTACCGTAATTGTTCCCTCGGAAGCTACCAGCCATCCTTCGATATCCTCGCTGATAATTTCAACATCTTCGTATTCCACCTGAACAATTTCATCTCCCACAGTACATGCCAAAACCGAAGATTGTTCCAACTTCCGCACATGGTCGTTAGTCATGGTACGAATTGCCGCTGCAACAAGCTGGGTGCGATCACCATACTTTTTCCCTATTACTTTAAAGTTTGGTCGTGCACTCCGCCGAACGATACTTGTGTCATCCGATACATACTCAATTTCTTTTACATTGATCTCCTCCATGATGATGTCCTGTACAGACTGAATCTGTCTGCGTGCTGCCGGGCCATCAACTGGAAGAAGAATTCTTCGTAACGGTTGCCGCGTTTTTATTCGTGCCTTTTCTCTTAAAGAACGTGCAAGCGATACAATTATCTGCGCCTGCTTCATCCGTTGCTCGAGTTCAACATCAATAAGTGCTTCCTCAAACAATGGCAATATACAACAATGTATGCTCACTTGGTGCGACTCTTTTTTTAGTCGTTGAAAAATTGCTTCGCTGATCATCGGGACTACCGGTGCCATCAGCTGAGTTACCCCAAGTAAAATTTCATACAATGTATGGTAGGCAGCTTCTTTGTCGGCATCCATAGTACCCTTCCAGAACCGACGCCGATTGCGGCGAACATACCAGTTACTGACTTCCTCAATACAGAACTCCTGAATGGTCCGGCATGCCGACGTTATGTCGAACTCATCGAATGATTCCATAACGTCCCGACGCACAGTTTGCAAACGGGATACAATCCAGCGATCAATCTCTGGACGGGTTTCAACGCCCGGAGCAGGCGTGGTTGCGGCAAATCCGTCGATGTTTGCATACATTGCAAAAAAGTCGTACACGTTTGTTATCGATCTGAATAGCTCGGCTACAACCGTACGTGCAATGTCAGTTTCATTAAACAACTTCGGCTTCCAGACGGGTGATGAGACCATGAGATACCAGCGAATGGCATCTGCGCCGTAAGTGCCGAACAGCGAAAATGGATCAACAGTGTTGCCACGTGACTTCGACATTTTCTGTCCGTCCTTGTCAAGAACCAGGTCGTTGACAATGACGTTTTTAAATGCAACCGATCCAAACAGCGCAGTTGCAATATTGTGCATCGTATAAAACCATCCGCGCGTCTGATCGATTCCTTCAGCAATAAAGTCAGCCGGAAATTCCTTCTCGAATTTTTCCCTGTTTTCGAACGGATAGTGAAACTGAGCAAACGGTACGCTTCCGCTGTCGAACCATACGTCTACAACTTCGGTGGTTCGGCGGTATCGTTTTCCGTTGCGTACAAAAACAACGTTGTCAACAAACGGACGGTGAAGGTCGATCTCCCGATTGCTTTCTCTCAGGGGGCTCAGGCTTCCGTCGTCAGCTTCGTACATACCCTCCCGCAGTTCTTCGATGGATCCGACGGCAAACATGTCGGTTCCATCCTCACTGATCCAGATTGGAAGCGGAGTACCCCAGTATCGGTCGCGCGACAGGCTCCAGTCCTTGACTTCTTCCAGCCAGTTGCCAAATCGTCCGGCGCCAATTTCCGGTGGATGCCACGAGATTTTTGTGTTGTTCTCAACCAGATTATCACGGTAGCGTGGCGAGGTAATAAACCATGAATCTCTGGCGTAATAAATCACGGGATTGTCAGTCCGCCAGCAGTGTGGATAGCTGTGCACGTAGTCAAACGTAGCACGGTAAATTTTACCGGCTTCCTTCAGAGCTTTAACAATATCCCTGTCAGCCCCTTCTTCAGTATGATCGGCATAGGTAAATGTTTTTACAGTACGCCCGGCAAATGCCACAACGTCGTCCGTAAACCGTCCGTTTGCCGTAACAGGCTGAGGCATTGGTAGATCAAACTGCTTGGACACTTCGTAGTCATCCTGACCAAAGGCGGGTGCCATGTGCACAATTCCGCTTCCGTCTTCGGTGCTTACAAAGTCGGCAGGGACAATGGTCAGAGCATGAGGGTGTGCCCCGATATCAAGTTTAATGTCAGAAAAAATTTGTTCATACCGAGCTCCCACGATTTCCGATCCTTTATACCGGGCTTCAATGGTATATGGCCCCTGCAACACCGAGAGCCTGCTCTCGGCAATCAGAAATCGTCCGCTTACTTCGGGTATCCCCTTAATCTGGCGGGTGTGTTGCACAACAACATAGTCGATGTTGGCACCAACTGCCAGCGCAACATTGGCAAACAGCGTCCACGGCGTTGTGGTCCAAATCAGCACCTGAACGCCAACCAGTTCGGGGTGAGCGGACTGAGTGATCGTTACATTCAGGTAAACATTAGGATCTTTAACGTCTTTATAATTCTGTGATAATTCGTGGCTGCTTAGAGGAGTACCCAGGGTAGGACTTTGCGGAACAACTTTGAACCCCTTGGTGATAAGCCCCTTATCAAAAAATTGTTTCAGAGCCCACCAGACAGATTCAACATAGTTATTTGTACAGGTGATATATGCCGAATCCATATCAAGCCAGTAACCCATTCGGCGGGTCACCGACCGCCATCCCTGATCGGTACTGATATTCTCGTCAACAATTGCCTTGCATTCCTTGTTGAACACATCAACGCCAATGGATTCGATCTGCGCCTTGTCGGTAATGCCCAGCCGCTTCTCTGCGGCAATCTCTACGGGCAGTCCGTGCGTATCCCATCCGGCCTGCCGGCGGACTGCGTAGCCCCGCATGGTTCGGTATCTGCAAATGGTGTCCTTAATTGTCCGTGCAAGCACGTGGTGTATTCCCGGACGTCCGTTTACAGTTGGCGGTCCTTCATAAAACGAAAAAACCGGGGCATCTTTTCGGGCATCCTGTACAGTTTGGAAGACAGTATTGGCATCCCAGAATTCAAGAACAGATTCTTCAAGTTTTGGATACGATAAATCGTCTGGAAACGGTTCGAACATGGTGTAACGTAAAATGTAATGAGGTACAAACTTACACTGTTCTTGGCAGCACCATGCTAAAGGTGGTACCCTTGCCCTCGGTGCTCTCCACCTGGATGCGTCCGTGATGTTCATCAACAATCCAGCGGACGATACTTAGGCCGAGGCCGGTACCAGAGACATCTTGCGACCGTGCCTGATCAACCCGGTAAAACCTGTCGAAGATAAACGGAAGCTTACTTTCAGGAATTCCGATGCCGGTATCACTCACGCGCAAAATCACATCATTAAACTCTGCAAGCAACGTAATATGAACTGTCCCACCGGCTGGCGTATACTTTACAGCGTTCTCGACAATATTCAAAACAGCCTGCCGTAGTCGAAGCGCATCACCGGTAACAATCAGGTCAGGCTGAATGGCAACGTGCAGCGTGATCTGCTTTCGCGTTGCCAGCCGTTCAATCACATCAGCAACATCGGCAATCATAACCGAAAAATCAACTGGCACCTTCTCGATAACAACCTGACCCGACTCTGCACGTGACAGTTCCAGAAGACCCTGTACCACGTGCGTCAAACGCTCAACTTCTTCCAGACAACTGGTTAGGATTGCCCGGGCTTCCATCCCCACATTTTTATTTCGGAGAGCAACTTCCAGCTCGCCCATCATTATTGCCAGCGGTGTTTTTAATTCATGCGATGCATCTGACGTAAACTGACGCACCTGTTCGAACGATTGCTGGAGGCGCGCTATCATACTGTTCAGTGTTTCAACAAGCCGGCCTATCTCATCGTTCGCAGGCGGTACCGGTAATCGTTCCGACAAGTTTTCAGCCGTTATCCTGCGCGCACTCCTCACCACCCTGTCCACCGGTTTCAACGCCCTGCGTGCCAGAAGCCACCCGATAAACATACTAACAACAATTGTTACCGGGAACCCCCATTGTACAAGCTTGAATAGCCGAACCAGAATTAAATCAATTTCGCCAACCGGGTATGCAGTAGCTACTTCGGCAATCGAACTTCCGATGACAACAATTCGATATCGAATTCCATCCTGTTCAAACCATGACCAAACCCGGTTTGAATCTCCCTTCCCTGTTGGCAGCAAACTGCGAAGTGACGGTAGTGAATCAGTAAGCAGGTTGTCGGACTTCCAGACGATGTCACCTTTTGCCGATCGTACCTGTAATAAAAATGAACTTGCATTCAACAGTACGTGTTCATATACGGCACTCCATACCGGGTCGGGTGGCTGCTCAAAAACATCATCCGTCACAGGGATCGGACCCACAAACTCCCGAAGCGACGATCGTTGCAAAAATTCAAAAACATTGTCGGGGCTATCCCTCCGACGCTGCTTTACCGGCTGGAGTGGCCTGTTCTGCTGTGTGTGCTCACGCTGCACTACGGCAAGTAAGCCGTTGCCTGCCCGCAGCAACGAAGCGTCCAGATTATTCTGCAGCTCGTCCATCACAGTGTAATACGCAATAAAGGCAAAGGCAACCGTTGTGATGGCTGCCACAGCCCCGTACATCAGTGATAACCGCATTCGTAGGGTGAGGTTCACAACCGTAAACTACGCAGAGTAGGTACTTATCCCTGCGTATTTTCGACGATATGCCGGAAGAACTACAACCCATTGGTGTATTTGACTCGGGCCTTGGCGGTCTTACCGTACTGCGGAAGCTGATGATGCACCTTCCGAATGAGCGGTTTGTGTACTTGGGCGACACTGCCCGTGTACCGTACGGTAACAAGAGCGCCGAAACCGTCCGCAAATACGCAGCCGAATGTGCCGCGTTTTTACTTGACCATGACGTTAAACTCATTGTGATTGCCTGTAATACTGCCTCCGCTGTTGCACTGGAGTCTCTCAGGAATCACCTACCTGTCCCCGTGCTTGGAGTTATCGAACCTGCAGCAAGGCAGGCCGCCCAGGTTAGCCCGAGCGGACGTATCGGTATTGTTGGAACCAGGGCCACGATTGCCTCCGGAGTGTATGAACAGGGTATTCACGCTCACCGGCGCGATGCCGCGGTCATGAGCCAGGCATGTCCGCTCTTCGTTCCCCTTGTTGAGGAAGGATGGCTTGATACCGATGCAACACGACTGGTTGCCAGAACCTATCTGAATCCTTTGCTGGCACAGCGCATTGATACCCTTGTGCTTGGATGCACTCACTATCCGCTTCTCTCACCGCTGATTCAGGAGATGGCCCCCGGTGTTCGGCTTATTGACTGCGGCGAAGCAGCCTCAGTACAGGCAGCACAAACACTTAATGTAGCTTGGAGCAATGGAGTTACAGATACAACCCGATCTTTTGCTCAGCTGTATCTTACGGACTATACGCCAACGTTTCAGCTCATTGCCCGTGAGCTCCTGGGCATGAACGTGCAGGAGCCTACCCGCGTAACCCTGTCGGAATACTCATTGCCGGACGCACCATGAAATTTTTCCAACTACTGGCCAATGCCCTTTCACTCCGACAGTTGTTGTACACACTTGCGGTACTCCTTGGGGTTGTAATACTAACGTTCTTTATCAGACCACCGGGTGACCCTGTACGGGTTGCTCTTGGACAGCATGCAGACTCTGTGAGCGTGGCGAACCTTCAGAAACAGCTGGGTCTGGACAAGCCCCTTGCCATTCAAATGCTACACTACATAGGCAACCTTACGGTTGGCGACATGGGTCGGAGTCTTGTTACCGGCAGACCGGTAGCTGAAACCATTGCCGACCGTTTGCCGGCTACGGCACTGCTTGCTACCACATCGATGCTCATAGCCACCGTTCTGGGTATTATACTTGGTGTGTGGGCAGCGTGGCGGGCCAACTCGTGGCTCGACACCTCGCTGATGGGGTCATCGCTGCTGGGGATTAGTGTTCCCTCGTTTGTTGTTGGGCTGTTGTTCATCCTGGTGTTCTCGGTTATCCTGGAGTGGTTCCCTATCAGCGGGTATATTGATCGTGGCTGGGAATACCTTACCCTGCCAATGATCACACTTGCCATTCGGCCATTGAGCGTGATAGCACGCATCACCCGTTCCAGCATGCTGGATGTTTTAGGGATGGACTACGTACGTACCGCCCGGGCGAAAGGCTTATCTAACGTCAAGGTGTTTTTCAGGCATGCCCTGCGAAACGCTCTCAATCCTGTTGTCACCACCGTTAGCGCATGGTTTGCCGGCCTTCTTGCCGGCACCTACTTTATCGAAATGGTTTTTAACTGGCCGGGAATCGGCCTGGCAGCATTTAATGCCATCGAAAAACTCGACTACCCGGTTATTCAGGGTACGGTGCTGATAACTGCGGTGATTTTCGTTATTACCAACTTAGTCACCGATATTATTAACGCCCTGCTCGATCCGAAAGTGAGGGTGCGATGATTCCTATCGTAACGCTTACATGGAAACGACTGAAAAAAAATAAAGGGGCTTTGGCAGGCTTGATAACAATATGTATCATGTCAGCAATGGCCATCTTTGCTCCCTGGATAACACCATTTGAACCCACCACTCAAATTCTTGAATACAGTGTTAAGCCGGCTGGGTTTAGGGGAAACATTCTGTTAAAACGCAACCCTGCTAATCCCGACGTACCCAGTGTTCTTGCTGTCAGCGACTTCACGATATCCGGCGATACCGTCCACTACCGCGATCCTTCGGGAGAACCATACCGTATCGCCCTGAAGCAGCTTGCCGGAACGTCGCCAGACGACTGGCACCACCGGCCCCTGTTCCTGCTCGGCACTGATCGTTTTGGTCGTGACGTGTTCAGCAGACTGATTTATGGTTTGCGGGTATCGCTGACCGTTGGGCTCATCGCCCAGGCTATCGCACTCTTGATAGGCGTTACGCTTGGTGCCTTTGCCGGATATTTCAGGGGATGGGTTGATGACGGTGTAATGTGGGTTGTGAACGTTGTCTGGTCATTCCCCGCCCTGCTCCTTGTGATTGCATTCAGCGTTATTCTGGGCAAGGGCTATTGGCAGACCTTTGTTGCAATTGGTATGAGTTCCTGGGTTGACATTGCAAGAATTGTCCGCGGACAGTTCTTCTCCATCCGCGAAGCTGAGTATGTAGAAGCCACACGCGCATTTGGTTTTGGTGCAGTCCGCACCATCCTCCGTCACATGCTGCCCAATGCCGCCGGGCCTGTGATTGTGCTAACGACTGCCGGGTTTGCTACTGCCATCATTGCCGAAGCATCACTCTCGTTTATCGGTCTTGGCGTGCAGCCACCGATGTCGTCACTCGGACAAATGATCAAGGATGGGTACGGATACATAGCACTTGGAACAAACTGGGGCCTTACGGTTTTCCCTGCTGCTGCCATGGCAATTGCCGTAATTGCCGTTAACCTTTTGGGCGATGGTCTGCGTGACGCACTGGACCCTCGCACAACACAACGATAGATACGGACCACTACATCGAACGTGTTACTCATGATTGAAGACATTCTAACGACACTGAATTTCCCGCCCGTCCTGCTTTTGTTTGGCGACGATGACTATACCCTTGAGCAGGATGCTGAACGATTGTTTCAGGCAGCCTCTGCCAGCGATACCGGAGGCATGAGTACAGATGTTGTGGATGGCGATGGTATGCAGGCTGACGCTATTGTATCTTTAGCCCGATCATTCCCCATGATGAGTACCCGCCGTACAATATGGGTTAAGCATTTTGACCGGGTCACACCACCTCGAGGCAAGAACGCCTCGGTACTGTTAGGTTATCTCCAAAACCCCTCATCATCAACATTTTTACTACTCACTGCATCTGTTCCACAGGCAGCCGGATTAACCAGTGCTCGGCAGAGAGGAAGTGCAGCGTTCAAGCGAAAGCTCACCGGGATTAAGCAGCCGTTCACGGCGATTTTTCAGTCAGCAACCTGGCATGAATATCCTGCCAAGAAGCATCCGCAGCTACTGGCATGGGTTCATGCAACTGCCGAGCAGAACCATTTCGCCATTGACCGTGATGCGGCCGAAATACTCATTGCCCGCTGTGGCAGCAGCCAGCGCATGCTTGCCCTTGAACTCGAGAAGGTTGCATTGTTTTTAGAAGGGAAACCACAGGCAACGGCACGCGATATCGTCAGGCTTACAAGCGGTTCCCAACAATTTACAGTATTCGATTTGCAGCGCGCAATCGGAAGAAACAACCCGGCAGAAGCCATTCGCATCTTACAACCGCTTGTTGATCATAACCACGAAGAAATGTTAATCCTGACGATGCTTGCACGATACTTTACGCAACTGTTGAAACTCACCGAAACCATCCGCTCTGCCGATGCCTCGACCGCTGCAACAGCAGCCGGAATTCAGCCGTTTGCGCTTGGCGAATATCAGTCGGCTCTGTCAGCATTAGGTAGCAGGAAAATCGAAAAAGGAATTCACGCAATCCGGCATGCCGAGAGACTCCTTAAAAGCAGCACCGTTGACGCGTTTGCCGTCCTACAGGCAATGGTTGTTTCCATACTCGACGACGACAGCCGCGATTTCGGCAATGGACTGGAGATATTTGCAGCGTGACCGATATCTACGCAGATCTGCACATGCACACCTTGTTCAGCGATGGAATTCTTTCGCCCGCTGATCTTCTGAACAAGGCCGGCCTTGCCGGCCTGAAAGCCATTGCCATTACCGATCACGATACAATGATGGCTCACCGCGAACTTCAGAATACGCCCGTCGATTCTCACGTCACCGTAATTCCCGGTATCGAATTCAGCTGCTACGAGAACGGAACCGAGGTGCACTGCCTTGGATACTACCTGGACGCAACCAATCCCGACGTCCTTGAGTATGAACACAAAAGTCGTCTCGACAGAGAACACCGTGCCCGAGAGATGGTAAGGAAACTTAATGTTGCCGGAATACGGATCACGTTTGATGAGGTTCTGGACGTTGCCGGCAAGGCACCGGTAACCCGACCCCATATTGCAGCCGTTCTTGTTGCCAAACGGTTTGCCACCAGTCACAAGCATGCTTTTGACAAATGGTTAAGCCGCGGGCGCTGTGCCTATACGCCACGTGAGCGTTTCACCGTGCGGGATGCTGTAAACCTTACCCATGCTGCGGGTGGTGTTCTGGTTGTGGCACACCCGGGCCGGACCTACCAGGATCCGCGATTATTTCTGTCGCTCCTTAGCATGGGCATTGATGGTATCGAAGTGTATCACCCGTCACACTGGACGCATACCACAGAGTACTATCGGATTCTGGCACAGCAACACGAGCTGATTGTTACTGGTGGTTCGGACTATCACGGCACCCGCGACCATGACGATGCCACCATTGGCACATACGGAGTGAGTGAGGAACACGTAAATATCATGCATGTTCGTTCGTTACAACGCAAAATTCACCCACCAGGAAGAGTGTACGATGGCATCTCCCGGAACCCCTGAACCCCTCAAGACGTCCACAACCGGCACCAAACACATTACCATCATTGCCGCCCGATGGCACGGTACCGTGGTCGATGCACTGGTCCAGGGCGCACTGACTGTACTTTCTAACCATCCCCATTGTACCGTTAGCGTACTGCGCTGCCCGGGAACTTTCGAACTGCCAACTCTTGCAGAAGCTGTTGCCCGCAAAAAAGTAACAAACGCCATCATCGCTCTGGGATGCGTTGTGAAGGGTGAAACACCGCATTTTGACTTCGTGGCAGCACCCGTAGCACAGTCGTTAAACTCGATTAGCGTGCACCACTGTCTGCCCGTGATTATGGGTGTACTTACAACCCTTACAATGGAACAAGCTCTTGACCGTGCCGGCGGAAAACATGGTAATAAGGGAGCCGATGCAGCTCATGCAGCACTTGAAATGATTACGGTCCTTGACACAATTACCATGGGAGACCAGCAATGATGCGCCCACCGGCAGGTATTCTTGGAACAATAAAGCACACGATATCCGGACTTGCACTTCTGCTGGTTACCGCTGTACTCCCTGCCATGGGGCAGAGCCTTTCGCTCGGGTCATGGCAGACCATCAGCTCATTGCGCACAACCAGAGACATTGACGTTGACTGGAATAGTACTTTGTGGGTGGCTACCAGTGGCGGTGTGTATGCCTACAATCCGAATACCGATGAAAAGCAAGAGTACCGGAACATCAATGCGCTGCAGTCACTCGACGCACGGGTTGTTCTGTGCGATACTACAACGAAACAGGTTATTGTTGGCCATGCTGACGGAGCAATTGATATTCTTGACTCTACAGGTCGGTGGACGCCCATTGCCGACATTAAACGAGCTATGCAGTATCCCCGGCGCGGCATAACCTCACTCAGACAAAATGGGAATGTTCTGATGATTGGTACGGAATTCGGACTGACGCTGTTCGACCTGAATACACGACTATTTATTGAAACAGTTGATAGAATCGGAACATTGCAGGAAAAAACACGGGTAACGGATATTGCACTGTTCCGCGATTCGGTCTGGCTTTCAACCGATTCCGGCATCGCCGTGGCACCACTAAATTCACCAACGCTCAGACTGCCGTCAGTATGGAAGATCCTGGATGCCTCGAACGGTCTTCCGCGGACGTCGTACCTGCACATAGTACAGAACGGCTCCGGCGTTTACGCCTGTACTGATACGGTAGTGTATAACGTCGCCGTTTCCGGGTCACAGCAGGTTGGGCGGACCGATTATCGCATCAGCAGCCTCTCAGCCCTTAATAACAATATTTACTTTTCAACAATTGGTGGTGTGGCTACGACCAACGGACCGATAAACATTGACTGGACGCCCGGTGAGTTTATTGGTCACAAGGCGGTAATGCTGAATGGTGTACCGTGCATTGTTGGTTTTATTAATGGCACCGGAATTAATGTGTGGGACGGCGCCTCCGTGCACCCCAAACCCATTGGCGGACCCGGCTCGAATCAGTTTGCCCACATGCGTTTTGATTCCCGCGGGGTACTCTGGGTAGCAACCGATATCGAACCGCCGTCAAAAGCTGCAGGGGTTACTATTTTCGATGGCATGTCGTGGAAGTCTGTTACCGTTAGAGAGTATCCCGAGCTTCAGAGCAACTCGTGCTATCGCATCAGTGCACTCAAAAACAATCGGATTATGATTGGAACCTGGGGTACAGGCGGTATTCTTGGTTCGTATACAAACGGGGATGTGGACCTTCGATCGTACACGGTGTCCAACAGTGCCGTTCAGGGAATACCCAAGGATTCCAACTTCTGTCTGATTGCCGATGCCGTCAGCGATGCCACCGGTACCACATGGGCTGTGAATGAGTTTGCCTCGACCCAGGTGCTTGTCAAGATCGATAATTCCGGAAACTCATCGGGGGTGGCAAACTGCACCGACGCACGCAGTAACAGCTATCGCACAATTGCCATTGATGGTGCTATGAATAAATGGCTGGGAAGTACGGCAGGCTTAGGCTTACTCATTTGGAATGATAAAGGAACTGATGACAGGGCAGATGACATTTGCAACGTTGTGCGAACCAGTAACTCGCAGCTGCCCGACAATGTGATTTATGCTCTTGCTACCGACAGAACCGGCGCACTCTGGATTGGCACTGCACGCGGTGTGGCCGTAATTGCATATCCCGCCAGTATTTCAAATACATCGGTTCCATATGTCCGCCGTATCACTGCCCTCTCGGCATCTGTGATTAACGATATTTTTGTTGACGCATTAAACTACAAATGGGTAGCAACCAATGCAGGCGTCTTTGTCTTAAACGAAGATGGAACCCAAGTACTTGCAGAAGTTACAAAATCAAATTCGCCGCTGCTTGACGACAACGTGCGTACCGTTGCCGTCCACCCCGAAACCGGATTAGCGTACATGGGTACTACCCTTGGATGCAGCGTAGTGCAAACGTCGTCCAAAGCCCCTTCACAAACTCTCGAGCTGTCAGTTTTTCCGCAGCCGTTCGAGCAGAGCAAGCACTCTGAAGTAATTATCGACGGGCTGGCGGCCGACTCGGAGCTTCGCATCCTTACGCCCGGTGGCGTGCTTGTGCAGGCGCTAACGGCAAAGGGCAGACAAGCTGCATGGGATGGCAGAGATGCCTACGGGAACAAGGTTCCGCCCGGAGTGTATATTGTCCACGTTACCAGTGCCGTCTCAAAGGAAAGTGGCGTTACCAAAATTGCTGTACGCAGGTAACAGTTACATTCCTATATTTGCGCTCCCCATGCGGAAGTGGCGAAATTGGCAGACGCACCATCTTGAGGGGGTGGCGCTCGTACGAGCGTAGGGGTTCAAGTCCCCTCTTCCGCACATCACCGGCGTTTTTTTCCTTGAAAGGGGCTTATGCCCCTACTGTTACCGGCATCCCGGTCCGAACTACGGTTGTAACAGTTCCACAATTTTCATGGCGGCCATATAGCCGTGTGAAATTGCATTCTCGATTGCCGGCGCTGCATCGTTATCTGCTGAGGCAAAGTGAATATTGCCTACACTACGCCGGGCTGCCTGAACAATTCCGCTGTGCGATCCAGGAAAGGGTATAACCATTCCATGCCCCCAACCCCAACTGTACACCTCGATAACCGAATTGCGTTTTTCCCGAGGATATGCAGCCAGAAAACGGTCCACGATATCAGCGGTACGGCGCGCAAACAACTCCGGATCCTGTAAAGAACTACGGGCAAACCGGTCAACCGGCACGTAGAGCGAAGAAATGTGCTTATTGAACTGACTACCGGGAACGCTTGCTGGGTTTACAACATCAGTTTCAAATTCGCTGCTAAGATTCCAGGTGTCGTACAGATCCGGCTCCATAAAGGGTTCGGAACTAACAACGTGGATCGTGATGTACGGTGCGTATGACAGTTGACTGCAGGCTTTCGCCTGATGCGGATCTAATTCAGGAATAAGGTGCGGTGCCTGGAATTTGGGAGCGGCTACGACAACCTGATCGCAGATATATTGAACAACCTCACCGCTGCTATCAATACAATCAACATCTACAGTATTTCCGTTGTTGGCAACACGGACGGCTACATGGGAGGTTGTAACATTAGGCAACGATGCAGCAAGTGCCTCGGCAAAGACCGACGTTCCGCCGGGGAACGTGTGACGTGGCAGTCCGAACGAATCACCAAATTCGCCACTATAAAAATTTATCAAGTTGTAAACGTTCACCCGCTCCAGCATTGCTCCCATTGATGAACGACTATACGAGTTGAGAATGGTGAGCAGCGTACGTGAACCAAATGACTTTACCCAGTCGAACGCAGGAATGTCTAATGCCACTAACTCGTTCGTGATTTCATCCGGTAGCGGATAATCCGGGAATCCAACTCTGAGATTAAGCAGATGGTCTCTAAAACGCTTCATCCCGTCACGGTCGGCAGAATCTGTAATAGCTCTATCCAGCGTGGCATCTGTCCAGATATCACGAACAACTTCACCGGTGCCAAAATTATACCCGTCAGCCGGACAATGAACCGAGTGAACACCGGCACGATCAAGCAGGCGCTGCATGTTTTCGTTCAGGTCAGTAAAATACACGCTTCCGAGTGGCGCCTTAAAACCACCCATCGGAGCACTGACGGCCGCACCACCGGGTCTGAATTCACTCTCGAGCTGCGTGGTTTCAATCCCGTGGTCGTTTAAAAATGCAGCAGCACTCAGTCCGGCAATGCCTGTCCCGATTACTGCAACAGGCGTCCGCACAGTCCGAGCCGGCTTTGACACCGGTGCCCCATCACGCAGGTAGGCGTGAGGAATCCCAAACTTGGGTGTATCGTAAACCGTGCGTGATGATTCGAGCAGCTTTAGATCAGCAGGCTTTGTACAGCCGTTTAGCACAACCGAGTAGGCTGTGCCAGACGATAATAAAACTAATTTAATAAAGTGCCTTCTTGAGTTCACGCACATCCCTTAATGGGATGTCCGCTTACCGCACAAACGTAATTGGCACGTGATGGGGCACCCCGTTTATAATAACATTGCAAATGTACACACCATTGCTTTGTATAGAATGAACCGGGATGCGAACAACGCCCGTATCAACTCTGGTTTTCGTAATGTGCTGCACAAACCGTCCGTCAGCACCATATAACTCAACAGTTACCGTTGCGGGATTCTGTTGTTGCCATTCCAGTGTAGTTGCGTTGGTAGCGGGATTGGGTGTGACCTTGATTTCGGACGCACCCGGGCGGCGCAGGTAATCGCGAACGCTGGTTGACCGCTGAAGGACGCCGAGCGGAAGGATTTTTTCTTCAAGGACGGCTTCGGTATCCTCGGGTGTGCCACCAAACCAGTTTTCAATGATGTCGGCATACACTCTTCTAAAGTCCCACTGATACCTGAGGTCGCCATTTGAGTTCAGGTCCTTCAGATTCGGGCTGTTGCCGTACATACCGGCGCGAACCTTGTTGCCCCAAACGAACTGAATTGACGAAGCACCGTGATCGGTACCCCACGAGCCATTCTCATAAGGACGTCTGCCAAACTCACTAACGGTTGCTCCTACTACTCTATCGGCAAATCCCTGTTCCAGGGCATCCTGCATAAACTGTCCGATACCAGTACTGAGCGACTCCAGCAGGAACGGATGTAGTCCCGTGTAGTCTTCCTTTTGCTGGTTCACGTGGGTATCAAAGCCCCCCATATACACCATGAACACCTTTGACCGTAGTCCGCCGGAGATGAGCCGTGCCACTAACTGCATTTGCCGCACGAATCCATTGTCGGCATACTCCAGTGTGTTTTTCCCTTTGTCGAACGCTTCTTTTACGACCGTGGCATAGCGGTCGCACTGCTCGGCAACCAGGCGCACGAAGTTAAACTCCCTGCCGTAGCGGGTATCTTCGGGCATTGGTGTAAGATCTGGTGAAAGCCCCTTTCCCAATTCAAAGAAAGCATCCGGATCGGTTAACGCAATCCCGATATCTCCTTTGTGACTTTGCAGAAGCATAGAGAGTGTTCCACCAATCTGGACGGCAATCGGATGATCGGGCAGGACCTCGGGGAAGCCCTGGATGGCTCTTGACCAGTACCGGCCCAGCCATCCTTCTACCAGACGCTTGTCGGGATCGCTGCTGTTAAAGCCACTCAGCCAGATATCGGTACTGCGGAAGTGCGACAGGTTAGGATTTTCGTAGCCAATGCCCTGCACAACTGCCAAACGTCCGTCCTCCATCATGGTGCGCAAGTTGTACGTTCCGGCGGGATCGAGAGCCGGGTGGAAGTACAGGCGTGACAGTACCTTGACTGCCGTATCTGCCGGCACGCTCAGGTTGGGACGGATGTTGTAGTATTCAGGATCCTCGGCCGGAATAATGGTGTTCAGACCGTCGTTCCCGCCAAAGAGTTGAATGATGATCAGTATTCTATCATCATCTTCCTCGGCAAGGGTTTCCATCATCCGTAATGGATTATAACCTTTAACCGGAATTCCGCTAATAAGTTGTGCGCCAACCGAGGCGGCTGCTGTTGTTGTTAAAAAGGATCTGCGTTTCATATTTCCCTCTCTAGCTTAATTGAAAGTCGGGAGCGTGCGAAATCGTGGTTAGGAGGTTGCGTAATCTGGAGGCGGCTGCCGATGGCGTTGCAACGATATTGGGCCAGTCGTAATCCGGTGCGTTTTGCAGGAGCGTATTCGTGTAGTACGTCATCCTCTCAGCGGAAACATCAACCGGCAACATGAACGCAACAATCTGCGGGATGAGTTCGTGAACATCACTATAGTTATCAAACATTTCGATAAAGCTCATTGCCTGCTCATCGGTCATGGCTTTAATCAGCGAAGCAGCGTAGGTACGGCGTACCGGGTATGTGTTGGTGCTTATCCAGGTACGATATCCGGGCCAGCCGGCAACGTTGGGAGGGTCCATCATGACCTGATCCATTTGTGCGATCCAAGTGTGCGGTGTATCACTTTGAACGCCAAGCTGACGTTCCAGGCCGGCAACAAATTCAATGGGGGTTTTGATCTGGGCACCGCGAATAGCGGGATCAAAAAAGTGTGCGCTGGTGAAAATTGTTTTAAACAATACCCGCAGGTCAAAGTCCGAGTTTCTGAAGATTTCAGATACCTGATCGATAAACCCGGGATCGACAGACGTGGGTGAACTATAAACGAAATATTTATAAACTTTTGCTGCAATAAACTTGCTTACTGCTTCGGGTCGTGCAGAATGGATGATTTCGATTACCCTGAGAACCTCCTCCTGTCTAACCTGGAATGCTGTATTGTTGTCAGGAGTCCGTGCCGGTATCGAGATTCCCATAAACTGTTTGGCGCCGGTATCATGTGCCGCGGCATCAAACCAGGTAGTGTACTTACCGTTCGGTGCCGGTGCATCGGAGAAGAGCTGACTTCGCCATCCTGTTAGTACGCGGGCTGCTTCCTTTACATCGCCTTCGGTGTACCATCCTATTCCGGTCAGGAACAGTTCCATCTGCTCTCGGGCGTAGTTTTCGTTGGCAGTGCCAACGGTATTGAACGTACCGCCCAGGTAGTACAGCATAGCAGCATCAAGTGCTACCTCCAGTGCAAGGGTGCGCAGGTTGCCCAACCTGTTTTTGCGCAGCATCAGGTACTGACGGTACAGCATCTGCGGCACCATGTTGGTATTGTCGAATTCATATTCCGACGTCCAGTGTCCCGACCAGAAGAGGGTTACTTTTTCAATCGCCGTAGGATCGGCCGACATCAGCTGCATTCGCCACTTCGAGAAGGTAGCCATGTTTTTGTCCCACTGTCGCAGGATTGCAAACCGAGTCTGTAAGTCTGCCCCTTCGGGGTCTTCTGTCCAGGCATCAATCCAGGGTCCCGGGGATTCGGGATCGGGCTCAGAGGCTGATCCCAGCAGTTCGTCCACAACATCGGCAGCAGTTCGTCCTACATAGAGCACCGCCTGAGCGTGGCTTGGGCCAAAGCCTACACGTCGGAGCAGATGGTAGGCATCAGCAAGGGTAAGGGGCTTGGTGTATGGTTCTGCGCCAGCCTCAAGTATCAGCGGTTCTACGTTGCTCACGTTTTCGCGCTGCATTCCGCCAAGCATGGCGGAGAAAAAAGTTCGTCTTTCCATGGCTACCTCAGAGGTGTGGTAATAGTCAGCGACACTGTTCTGCAATAGAACCGACCTTCCGGCAACGAATTGTCGTACGGTAAGACCGATGGTCCAATGCCTTCAACCGTTTCAATTTTCAATACAGGCGAAATCGCCCGTGTGGCGCGTTCAACATTGAGCGCTCTCTCCTTGGATAACTGCAGGTTATGATCCACCTCGCCAAGTCTGTCTGTTGACCCCACGATACGTGCTACACTCCCTTGGCGCACCGCTGCTGTGATCATTTGTTGCATCATCTGTTTGTTGGCATCCGAAATATCGGAACGATCAAAGTCAAAAACAATGAGGGAGAGGCGGCTGATCTCAAAATTATTTGTAACCTTTTCCACAGGGAAGGTGGTAGAAGCCTGCACGGTATTCGTTGTCGTGGTTACGGCCAGCGTTGCGCTCAGTGTATCGGAGGTGCCAACGATGGGACCAAGTTTGTTTGTAATCTCGTTGTCTAAATCAAACCGTACGGTAGCCGGCGGCACTCCCTGTGCATGATGCTGTGCAACAAGAGCCGTTCCGTGATAAACACTGAGCTGCCATCCGGTAACGGTTTCGGGATGTTCAATCCGAACGGTAAAATCCTGGTGAGGTTGAATTGCCACGTACTCATTAAACCGTGAGTGAATCACCGGCTGTAGAACCGAAACATCGGTTGCATCAAGTTCTACGCGCCTGTTCTCCACTAATCCGTCAGCGTACTTTTCGTTACTCGGCAGCGATGGTTTTTCGGCTGTGCGAATTGAGAATCGAGATGGAGGAATATTCCATCGCTGTCCGATATACCCGGCAACAGCGTGTGCCCGACGTTGTGCAAGATCCCTTCGTTCGCTGCTACTGCCTTCAACGCCATCGGTAGTACCCGTTACAATCAATGTAACTGTACTCTTTGCTAACCTGCTGCCAATAATGTCCAACATCCGATAGTAAATTGGCAGAGTTTCTTTTGGCAGTGCCGCTTCATTCATGGTTGAGGGGGCTGCTGCATGCCGGTATTTGTCCGGCAGCACTGCCTGCGCAGAATCAAAAAAGATGTACGGTAGCAGCGGGAATGTTTGGGTTACCACTGTTTCCTGAATCCGAAGGGGGCTGGTGCGCACTGCCACGATGGTAGCCGGCGGAGGCGGAGGTATGGTATCCGTCACGACAGGCTCCGGTTCGGGCTCCGGTTCCGGTTCGGGCAACGGCGGCGGTGCCACAGAGACCTCCTCAGTGAACCGGTAGCGCAGGTGCAGGCCGGCAGCAAGCCAGTGCTGACGCCAGTCGGCAGTTGATGTAATTGAATTCAGTCCGTAGCGTACGATAACCTCGGGGGCAAGCTGCACCCGCTGTGAGAGATCAAGAGCGAAACCCAAGCCCCCTGACACACCATAGGCAGTACTCAGCCCGGGGAACTCACCGCTGCCGGTTGTGCGCTCAGCAGTGTTGTCGGGATACAGTACTCCCTCTGGCGAAACAATCCTCTCGGTCTGAGTGTAAGTGGCATTCACGATTGGGTTGCCAGCATCGCCAGTAATCCGCAGGTACACCGGAACACTGTGGAACGGTTTCCAGCGCAGCCCCGCCTGGATAGCAAGGTAACCAAGATCAGCCCTGAAGGAATGAAGCCGGTCAAGGTGCACATAGGTGTTGGTGCGCGGATCGAGGACGGTAAAGTTATCGGTACCCGAGGTACTCAGGTGTGCCGGACGCTGACTGTAGGTAACACCAAGCAGACCTTCGAGTGTTTCATCGAACAGGGACTGCTGAACTTCTAAACCGGTCCAGTACCCCAGATGTCTGCCGTCACTGAACACACCGCAATCGGTACTCCCCAGCAGTACAGGGATGGTTGACAAGGTTTGCGTAATCATGGCCCCGCCCCGTACTCCGATCGCCAAACCCGTATAGCGGACCTCCTGTCCCGAAGCACAGCTCAGGGTGCATAGTATGGAAACAGTGATCCATAAACTTTTATACTTTTTCCACATTGAGGTCACTTGGTCCGCAGTCATTAAGGTTCCGAAAACCGTAACTCCGCAAAGAGTTACATCCGGGATTCGCAGAGGTCAGGCTGCAAAAACCAGACGCAGGAGTTCAGGCCACTTTGTTAACGCAATAATTCGAATGCCATAAAACGTTCCAAAGCCAATCAGGGTGACGCCACTCAACTGCTGAATCCGGCGCAGAAAGGTCGGCGTCATCTTATGCCGGAGTGCTAAAACAAGCCTGACAAGGGTAAACAGCCACAAAAAGTTGCCGATGCCAAAGCCAATGCTAAAAACCACGTTGTTGGCAACTGTACTTTCAAACCAGCCAAACTTCTGAATAAACGTCGTCATTGCCGCCAAAGCCGGTATGAACGTGGGATTTGCAAGATTAGCAAGGGCAAATCCCACACCCACGAAGAAGGGACCGTGACCTTTCAGCCACTCTGCAATCCGTGACGGTTTGGCAGTCGTACTGGGTTCAGCGTTCCGTGGTTCCCTGTCCTTCATCTGGAGTATGCCAAAGCCTATCATGACACCCACGATTACAAGCTGAATGGCCACCGGCGCCAGAGGAGAGACATGCTCGATAGCTTCCAGCCACCGGACGATTGCAGAGGTGGCAACCATGGCAAGTGCGCAGTACACAATATCAAAGATTCCGGCACCAAGGGCAAGCTTCAGAGCAGGGATCCCACCCTCCCGTAGTCCGGTGCGGATAGACGCCATCCCGATGGGTCCCGGAGGAATCGCAAGGATGTATCCAACAGCCAAACCTATTATTATTGCGCCTAACATTGCCTAAACCTACGAAGGTTAGGTAAACTTGAAAAATTTTTTTGTCCCAAATGACTCCGAAAACACCCACAAAGCCCAAATTATCGCGATCAATTGGTCTATTTACAACAACAATGCTGGTTGTTGGAAGTGTTGTTGGCAGCGGGATTTTTAAAAATCCGGCGGGAATGGCAGCCCTGGTTGAGTCACCCTTCCTGTTAATGCTGGTTTGGGTGGTGGCAGGCGTTGTTACCTGTTTTGGGGCACTGTCGATTGCCGAGGTTGCCGGACTGATACCGGCAACGGGCGGCCAATACGAGTTCTTCCGGGTAATTTATGGCGATGCTGTGGCTTTTGTTTATGGCTGGTGTATGTTTTTTGTCATCCAAACAGGTTCAATTGCCAGCATTACCTACGTTTTCAGCTACTATTTCGGCTCTGTATTTCCATTGTGGAACTTCCCTGAAGCTGTGTGGCAGGCCTACCCGGTTCATCTGCCGTTCGGTACGATTTATCCGCTCCAGGAAATCGGCATTAAGGTTGTCACGGCTTCCGCCATTATTATCCTGACGGTGGTCAATATCGCAGGGATTCGTCAGGGGGGCGGGCTGCAGAACATCCTGACGGTTGCCAAGGTATTGGCAATCCTGTTCCTGGTAGCGGCGGCGTTTGTGTTTGGTCAGGGGTCGTGGACGCTGGTTACCTCCGCCAGTATTCAATCAACACCTGCAGGGGGCGCAGTGTTAACGGTGCTGGTTCTTACACTGAACAAGGCTCTGTGGGCGTATGATGGATGGAACACAGTAACGGCAGTTGCCGGCGAAACCCTAAACCCACAGCGTACGATACCACGGGCTCTCCTCCTTGGGTCGGTAAGTATTCTTGGCATCTACATCCTGATTAACTTGGCCTATCTCTACACGTTGGGGATCGAAGGAATGAGTGTTTCCGAGAGTGTGGCCGCCGATGTTGCACAGGTAGCGCTTGGACCTTGGGGACTCACCTTTGTGGCCGTGATGGTGATGATTTCAACCCTGGGAACAAGCAACGGTACCATCTTACAGAGTGCCAGAATTTTCTATGCCATGGCTGCCGACGGGCTATTCTTTAAACACCTGTCAAAAATCCATGAACATTTCCGAAGTCCGTCGTCGGCCCTGCTGTGGCAGTGTGTTTGGAGCTGTGTACTGGTTTTCACCGGGACGTTTGACATGCTCACCGAAATGCTCATCTTTGTCAGTTGGGGTTTTTACGGTCTGGCGGCATTTGGCGTCTTTGTGCTTCGCCGTAGAATGCCTCATGCGCATCGTCCGTACAAAACATGGGGCTATCCCGCTGTTCCGGCCCTATTCGTACTCTTTGCTGTTGGCTTCCTTGTGTTTTCGTTGTATGCCGATTATGAGCAGTGGTATCAGGGGCAGCTCCAAGGCTCTGATCCCGTTCTTAATTCTGTTTACGGCGTCTTCATCGTCATCAGTGCCCTGCCGGCATACGTTGCCTTCCGTAGAATGCGCCCAGCAGGCCAACAGTAAACAAACTTAGAATACGATACCTACGGTCACCGTCAAATAATCGCGCGATGCTTCGCCCTCGGGTCTGCCAAGCAGGTTAGTCATGGCATAGGTAATGTCGAGCTGCGGACGTATTCCAAGGTCAAGTTCAACCGTTACGCCTGCCTGAGCCCCGTACCGCATCACGCGCTGTTCAAGTTCAACGCCGGGTAACAGCAGATCAGCAAGAAAGCTGCCGCCGTTAACGATGGTTTTACGATAACTTACCAAGCCTTCGGCATGGATTACCGGTACAATTCCTTCGCGGATAACAAGCCATGAAATGCCTGCCGATATCGGAACGATAATGGTGCTTGAACTCAGATTGTGCGTTGTGTTGTTTGCAATTTCTACCATCGTTAATTCCTGGTTTGGGAACCGGGCAAAGCCGATACCGCCCGACAAGCTAAATGCCGGGCTCATCCCAATCCTACCGTTAGCCATGATGGTGTAGCCCATGCTGGATGCACTTTCGTAGGCAATACCAAAACCAAACGTATCCAGCGTATTATACACCTGTGCAATTCCCGGTCCCGGTATGGCAGGCCCAACCCTGATTCCAACTTTCAGCTTTTCTTTTGCTGAATCCTGGCCTATACTATTTGTTGTTACGGTAAGCATCAGCCCAATAACAACTAAGGCGTGTACGTTATGCACAATTGCCCGCACGGCAATCTCCGTAAGTTTGTGGTTCACAATAATACCCTTACATCATGATTACACGTTTTACCTGCCTCTTACTTTTTATCGGAACAGTTTGTTCACTTCAGGCCCAGACAACAGGCTCATCCGAAGCCCGGCACCTTCCAGCCAGAATCGGACCATATTTTTCGGGCTCACTGAATTTCTCGGATCATTCGATTGGGATTTGGCAAAACCTGCCATCGCTGGCACCCTACGATGCCTTCCGTGACGGCCTTATTCGGTTTACCTACGGCAGTGCCAGCCTTGCCTTTGCTGGTGGTGGAAGCGTTATGTTCCCACTGTCTGACAGTTGGCACATTGGCGGCAAGGCTGGAGTAAACTGGCTGAACGCCACAAGCAGCCATAATCAGTTCATTGGTTTGGACACCACAATCCGTCATAGCCTGGAGGTTTCCGAGGCACTCCTGGAATTATCGCCGACGGTTGAACTGCACGAGGTGTTCAGTTTCCCACTGTACTTTACGGCAGGTATCGAATTTGGCATACCCATCGGCAGTAGTCACACACAGTCGGTAATCCTTGATTCCGGATCGGTTCACCGCGCCCCGGAGGTAACGTCGCCCACAACGTCTGTTTCATCAACAAGTGTACGAAGTGCAATCATGATAGGAGCCGGCTACAGCATTCCACTTTCGAACACGGCCTGGCTGCAACCCGAAGTATCTCTCAGGCTTCCTCTGACCAACGTATCATCGTCAGCCGATTACTCGCCTTGGAGTGTTACCCAACTCCGCTTTGGAGTAAACCTGATGTTTAGCCTTGCCGGCTCTGCAACAGACAACGTTGATGACAACACCGATAAAGCCACTGCACGATTTGGTCCGGTTACCGCAATTGATGCAGGCGGACGTGAATATGATGTTCAGAACCTGTCGGTCGAAGACGTCACCTACACCGAGATGTTCCCCCTTGTGCCCTACATCTTTTATCCCGAAAATGGCACCACACCGGAAAGCTCTGCCCAAAATACCGAGTTCCGTACCGAGCGGGGTGAGTTTATTCCCGAGAAACTTGAACTCGACGCCATGGAAGTAAACAGGAACCTGCTGAACATCGTTGGATCGCGGATGCAGCAAATTCCGCACAGCACGCTTACCATTACCGGTACTGCAGATGGTGCAAAAGAAAACGGGAAAGGGGCTTTGCCCTCGCAACGCGGCCAGTGGGCAAAGGACTATTTAGTACAGGCATTTGCGATCAAGGCCGACCGAATATCGGTTGTTGGTGCTCCCAGGCCCGCAGCTCCCAGCTCGCTTACCGATCCTGAAGGTGTAGCCGAAAACCGGAGAGCAGAGCTTACCAGCAACGTGCCCGATGTGCTTGAACCGCTGATTATCACGGCCGACAACCAGAGGATTGCCACACCCAGTGTGGTTATGTTCCACCCAATCGTAGAACATGCTGACTCGGTCAGCAAGTGGATCCTGAGTATCACCCAGGCCGGACGCCCCCTCCGCGAACTTACCGGTACGGGAACGCCAAAGAGTATTACATGGCCGATTAAACCAAACGAGCTTTCAACGGCACAGGTTCCGGTTGACTATGTGTTTAGTGCCACAACATCGAACGGACAGCAGGTTGAAGCCACCGGCACTCTTGCGGTGGACTACATGAGCAGCGTTCGTAAGAAAACAGAGAATCTGCCGGACCGGACAATTGATAAGTATTCGCTGATTCTGTTTGATTTTGATAAGGCAACGCTCAACGCCGATAACCAACGCATCCTTGAAAAAATGGTGCTGCCTGCCATCAAGGCAAACAGCTCAGTGAGCATTATCGGATATACCGACAGGATCGGAACCGAAGACTACAACAAGAAACTTTCAGCTGAGCGCGCCAACACCGTAAAGGCATTCCTGCAGTCCCGTGCCACCGACGCGCGATATACAGCAATGGGTGTTGGCGAAAGCTCCGAAATCTATCCTAACATTTTGCCTACCGGACGCCAGCTAAGCAGAACAGTACAGATTATTATCGAAACCAAGCGGTAATAAATAGTACCAAAGGACCACCCTCACCGTTGATACTCCGAAATCACGATAATGGATTGATTACAGCAAGAACGATTGAGAGCACTACGTGAAGTATTTGAATTCGATTAATTCCCCGGCCGACCTGCGACAGCTTGCCCCAAGCCAGCTGCGTGACGTGGCCGACGAAGTCCGCCAGCACCTGATTGACACGATTACAAAGGTTGGCGGACACTTCGGTGCCGGCCTCGGAGCCGTAGAACTAACGGTGGCTCTGCACTATGTGTACAATACGCCAATCGACAAAATTGTCTGGGATACCGGACACCAGGCGTATCCGCATAAAATTCTGACAGGCCGACGTGACTCTCTGCATACCATCCGGCAAAAAGGAGGCATCAGCGGTTTCTTAAAACGATCCGAGAGCGAGTTCGACACGTTTGGCGCCGGCCATGCCACAACATCAATCAGCGCAGCACTGGGTATGGCAGCCGCCAGGGATGTTTTAAAAGAAAATTATAAAGTTGTTGCTGTTATCGGAGACGGTGCAATGACGGGCGGAATGGCCTACGAAGCCATGAATAACTGCGGCGTGCTTAAAAGCAATTTGCTGGTGGTTCTGAATGATAACCAAATGTCGATTGCACCTAACGTGTGGGCCTTAAGCAACTACTTTAGCGAAATATTCGCTACGCCACGCGTGCAGAACCTGCGCCAGAAAATTGTACGGTTTACCGAGGGGATGGAAAACCTGGGCGACAGGATACGGCAGACCGCTCACCGGCTTGAGGGAGGCTTTAAAGCCGTCCTGACACCCGGCATGCTGTTCGAAGCCCTGGGATTTCAGTACTTTGGTCCCGTAAACGGACACAACATTGACCAGCTGGTAAAAATGCTCACCCATATCCGCGAAATCAATGGTCCGGTACTGTTGCACACCATAACTCAAAAAGGCAAGGGTTACGCACCAGCCGAGAAGGACAAGCAGTTTTTGCATGCAATCGGCAAGCTGCCCAGCCAGGCAGCAGTTCCGGCAGGAGGATCAGAGAAGTCGAAACCCAAGCCCCCTACCTATCAAACGGTGTTTGGCAACGCCATGGTTGAACTGATGTCCTCCAATCCTAAAATTGTTGGCATTACCGCTGCCATGCCCGATGGGACCGGCCTTGATATTGTTCAGAAACAGTTTGCCGACAAAGTGTATGATGTTGGGATAGCCGAGGAACATGCGGTTACCTTTGCAGCAGGCATGGCCACCCAGGGCGTTACGCCCGTTGTTGCCGTGTACAGCTCGTTTCTACAACGAGCATTTGATCAAATTATGCACGACGTTGCACTGCAGCACCTGCACGTTGTGTTTGCAATGGATCGTGCAGGCGTTGTGGGCGCCGACGGACCCACGCATCACGGTGTGCTTGACCTTGGCTACATGCGTCTGATTCAGGGTATGGTTGTTATGGCACCCAAGGACGAACAGGAACTTCGTGACATGCTCTATACTGCCATCCACAGCTACACCAGCGGTCCAATCAGCATCCGCTACCCGCGTGGTGAGGGCGAGGGCGTCCCTCTCAGACCGTTTACATCGCTACCAATAGGCAAGAGCGAAATACTGCGCTCTGGTACCGATGTTGCCCTGATAGCAATTGGCAATCGTGTGTACCCCGCCCTGCAGGCGGCCGAACAGCTTGCACACAGCGGAATCGAGGCCGAAGTGATTAATGCACGATTTGCCAAACCACTCGACACTGCAATGCTGCAGGATATTGCTGGCAGGATAGGAAAAATTATTACAATCGAAGACGGACAAATGCAAGGGGGCTTTGGCAGCGCCGTTGCCGAATTCCTTTCAGAACATCATCCCGATACTGATTTACAGATACACGGTTATCCCGACGTGTTTTCGGATCATGGCACACAGCAGGAACTCTGGGCCGAATACAAACTGGATGCCGATGGCATTGAATGGGTTGTGAAGAATTTTTTAAGTGAAAAATTCGTTCGTGAACTACGATAACCGTATCTTTGTGGCTTGTTGATCCCGTAGCTCAGCAGGCTAGAGCATTTGACTTTTAATCAAAGGGTCCTGGGTTCGAGTCCCAGCGGGATCACTTTCGTAAAATGCAAACCGCGCGGTTTCGACCTTGCGGTTTTTTTTTGTTCTGCTATCTGTTATCGTGCCAACGGTTGTTTCACCCCTTGGTTATCATCGTGCGGTTGGTTTTACCTCTTTCCCGGAATGCTTCATTGCCCTGGGTTCGATCCCAAAATCAATGCTTCCCTGCTCACCGTTCCGAAGGGCGTGATACGCTACAAAGCCAATCATTGCCGCATTGTCAATACAGTACTCACCGCGGGGCGCGGCATACCTAAGCCCCATGCTCTGTGCAGCCTGGGCCAGTGTTCTGCGCAACTCGCTGTTGGCGCTGACGCCTCCTGCTACCGTAATCGTATCAGCACCGTAATCTCGTGCTGCCTGAATGGTTTTGGCAACCAGTACTTCAACAATTGCACGCTGTACGGAGGCACAGATATCCGCTGTTGATACCTCAGGATGATCAAACGGTTTACCAATGGTATGACCGAGTTTGACAAGGGTATTACGAACTGACGTCTTTAAGCCTGAAAAGGAGAAGTCAAGCGTCCCATCGGCAAGCTTGCCTCTGGGCACAGCAATGGCATTGGGATTACCCTGCTGTGCAAGGTTGTCAATCACCGGCCCTCCCGGATATCCCAGCCCCAGCATCTTTGACACTTTATCGAACGCCTCGCCGGCTGCATCGTCAACCGTTGAGCCAACCATCCGGTAGCGAAGCCAGTCTTCAACAACAAACAGCGCTGTATGCCCGCCGCTTACAACCAGGGAAATACTTGGGAACGTCAGCGATGTATCTTCGAGGTAGGCACTGTACACATGCGCCCGGATGTGATGCACCGGCACAAGCGGAACTCCTAAGCTTATTGACAATCCTTTTGCGTACTGCGTCCCCACCAACAGTGACCCGGGCAAACCGGGTCCGTACGTCACGGCAATAGCATCTATCTGCTCCGCCGGAATTGCAGCTTGTTGAAGTGCGGCATCAACACAGTACGAAATCGCGCGCACGTGTTCACGCGAAGCCAGTTCGGGCACGATACCACCCCAATCATGATGCACCGTCTGCGATGCAATGATGTTGCTTAATACCGTGGTTCCCTGCACAACGGCTGCCGCCGTATCGTCGCACGACGTTTCGATGGCAAGGATAACTGGAAGGGGGCTATGGTTCATGTGTTAACGTTTGATACAATAGGGTTAATGCCGTGGCGGCAGCACGGCTACGGATCATTGACCGGTTTCCTGTAAACCGGCGAAGGGTGGTTGTGGTCCCGTGCGGACCTGCGATGCCAATCCACACGGTACCAACCGGTTTGTCGGCTGTACCGCCATCAGGGCCAGCAATACCGGTAATACCAACCCCCCAGGTTGCCCCTACAACATCACGGGCTCCCTCGGCCATCTGTGCAGCAACCTGGCTGCTAACGGCACCAACAGTGTTGAGTGTTTCCAACGTAACGGACAGCAGGTGCTGTTTTACCCTGTTGCTGTAGGCAATCACGCCTCCTTCAAACCATGCAGAACTTCCAGGCACATCTGTCAGTGCCGATCCCAGCATTCCGGCTGTACAGCTTTCGGCAACGGCAACAGTCTGACCATGCCGGCGCAGGATATCGCCAACTGCGCTCGCAAGAGTAACATCATCAGTACCCACAACATACCGTTCAGCCTGTGACCGAATGTAAGCCAGGATTTGTCCAAGTGTTTCAGTGCGGTAGTGGGCATCGGTGGCAGTAACACCAACGCGAATACGAACACCGTGAGCATGAGGCAGGAAGGCTACGGCCGCACCGCGAGCCCACACCTCCGGTTCGCCCAACAGGTCGGCAAGTGTGCTTTCCGGAATGCCGGAGGTAACCACGGTTCGGAACTCGGTAACAGCGTCGCCGCTTTCCATCATTTTGTTCTGCAGGAGCGGCACCACGTGCTCATCGGTAAGATACTGCATTTCGGATGGTACTCCGGGGAGCACGCAAACTGTGAGCGGTGTTCTGGTGCTGCGGGGTACTTCTATCACAAACCCGGGGGCTGTGCCGATGGAATCGTACCACACCTGTGCAGTAGCAGGCACCATCGCCTGGTGTTCGTTCCGTGGCGTTAGCTCACGTCCGAGTGCCACCATCATTGACCGTAGATGGTCACCCCATGTATTATCGCGTATCAGTGGAACATCTGCAAACTCTGCAACCGACGCCACGGTTTTATCATCGTGGGTGGGACCAAGGCCTCCGGTTGTGATGATCACATCGGCCAGCTCCGACAGCCGTCGGAGCTCGGCAACAATCACACCCGTATCATCGGCAACAGTGCTATGGACTGGGAAGCTAACGCCCGCACGCTGCGTACACTGCCACGCTATGGAGGCAGCGTTGGTATTCACCGTCTGCCCAATCAGGAGCTCATCGCCAATGGTTAAGATTGCGCAATTCACGTGGCAAAACTATTGATCACGGAGGTGTATTCCGTTAAATACAGCAGCGCAGGTCCAAAGCCCCTTTCAACAAAAGAAATTCCTGGCACACACCGCAGAGGTATATGCTGCAGAGCAACCGTGGTTGGAATGGAGAAGCTGACGGCTATCAGCTTAGTTTCTGGCGGATCTTCCGCTCGCTCATACCGCGCAGGTAGTACAATTTGGCACGGCGTACCGAGCCTTCTTTCACGACTTTCAGGCTCTGGATGATGGGCGAATGTATCGGGAAAATCCGTTCCACACCAACACCGTTGCTGATTTTGCGAATACGGAATGTCTCGTTCATGCCACTGCCACGCCGTGCAATAACAACGCCCTGGAAGTTCTGAATACGCTCTTTATCACCTTCAACAACGCGGACAGCCACTGTAACTGTATCGCCCGGACGGAATGAAGGAATCTCCGGCGACGACTCGCCAGCCTTTGCTTTGCGCATTTCGAAAGCTGCTTCCTGTGCAGCCAGTTCGATTTTTTTTACCTTGGGATGCATGATTTTCTTGCCTGAAATTGCTTTGTAAGGAGTTGAGAGCAACAAAGATACGGCGATTTTCCCATTTCACCAATACCTCTGTACTTTTCCCGTGAAGGGGCTTGGGTACGGGAGATCCATTCTGCCATAAACATTCAGCGTGGGCGGCACCTGGGATTGGCCGTGGTGTATTCATTACTTGGACGTATCTGCATAAATTAGGGTCGTATAAAACAACAACCTTAAGCAGATATTGATTTCTATCACAATTACGGGAGTTGACGGCATGAAAAATTACGATGCACACCATATCCGCAACATTGCGCTGATGGGCCATGCGGGGTGCGGTAAAACCACCATGGCCGAAGCAATGCTGTTCGAGTCCGGCGAAATAAGCCGCAGAGGGACCATCGAGGATGGTAACACGGTTTCGGACTACCATGAGATCGAACAGGAACGACAGGCAACGGTGTTCTCGTCGCTGTTAACTGCCCAGTGGCGCGACTATAAAATAAACATTGTTGACACTCCGGGCTACGCAGATTACGTTGGTGAGTTGGTGAGTGCGCTTCGTGCTGCCGATACCGGCGTTGTTATTCTGAGTTCGCACAATGGCGTTGAAGTTGGCACCGAAACCATCTGGCGCTATACCTCGGACTTTGCTACACCGGTGTTGTTTGTGGTTAACAAGGTTGACAATGAGCACAGTAATTTCTGGAAAACCGTGGAGCAGGCCAAGGAGCGTTTTGGCAGAGAGGTAACGGTGGTTCAGTACCCGCTGAACGAAGGTGTAGGCTTTAACACGATTATTGACGTTCTAACGATGACTGCCTATGTATTCCCTCCTGAAGGAGGAAAACCACAAAAACAGGCAATACCGGATGCCGAATCAGAGCGTGCTAAACGCCTCCATAATGAGCTGGTAGAAATCGTTGCCGAAAACGATGCCACGCTGATGGATACCTATCTGGAGAAAGGCGAGCTTACCGAAGAAGAGCTCCGCAACGGACTTACCAAAACACTGATACAACGACAAATCTTTCCGGTATTCTGTACATCGGTAAAGAACAATATGGGTACGGGAAGGATAATGTCGTTTATCGACGTGTTTGTTCCCGCACCGGTAGAAATGCCTCCGGTTCTTACCGAAGGCGGAACCGAACTTTCGGCCGACCCCAAGGGAAAACCCTGCGTGTTCGTGTTTAAGTCGGCCAACGAACCCAATGTTGGCGATCTGAGTTTTTTCAGGGTGTACAGCGGTACGATAAAACCGGGAATGGATCTGGTGAACGATCAAACGGGCACCACCGAACGGCTTGGACAATTGTTCGTTGTTAACGGTAAAAAACGGTCAGAGGTAACCGAACTTGCTGCCGGCGATATTGGCGCAGTGGTAAAACTTAAAAACACTCACGTGAACAATACACTACACGAAAAGGGCTCAACCCTTGTTATTAAACCAATTGAATATCCACTGCCCAAGGTACGAACAGCCATAAAAAGCAACCGCAAGGGTGACGAGGACAAGCTGGGTATGGCGCTAAATCAGATTCATGAAGAAGACCCCACGTTCATCATTGAGCATTCGCACGAGCTGAAACAGATTATCCTGCACGGTCAGGGCGAAATGCACCTTGCAACTGCACGGTACAAACTGGAACACCGCTACAAATTAGATATCTCGTACGTGCCGGCACGTGTTCCCTACCGCGAAACCATCCGGAAGAGCGTCAACACCGACTACCGTCACAAAAAGCAAAGCGGCGGTGCCGGCCAGTTTGCCGAGGTCCACATGCGTGTTGAACCATACTACGAAGGGATGCCTGCACCGGCGGGCATCACCGTTCGGGGTACTGAAGTGCACGATCTCCCCTGGGGCGGCAAGCTGGTATTCCTTAACTGCATCGTTGGCGGCGTTATTGACCAACGATTTATGCCCGCAATCCTGAAAGGTGTGATGGAGAAGATGACTGAGGGTCCGATTACCGGCTCGTACGTGCGTGATGTACGCGTGAGCGTCTACGATGGAAAGATGCATGCGGTGGACAGTAACGAAAATGCATTTAAAACGGCCGGCAGAATGGCCTTCAAGGATGGCTTTATCAAGGCCGACCCACAGCTGCTGGAGCCGATCTACTTGGTTTCGGTGGTAACCCCCGAAGATAATGTTGGCGAGATAATGAGTGACCTGCCACTCCGCCGGGGTGAGATTGTGGGGATTGATGCCGACGGACATTACCAGCGCATTAATGTACGGATGCCGCTGGCGGAACTTGATAACTACTCAACAATCTTACGAAGCATCAGTCAGGGACGGGCCACCTATACAGCTGAGTTTCAGGAGTATGCCGTTGTACCCGGCAATACACAACAGAAGCTACACTCTGAGTATGTTAAGCAACTTGAAGAAGAAGAAGTCTGAGGCTGCACCAAGCTTCAAGAAAAAAATGCGTGTGCGGATTCCGCACACGCATTTTTTTTATGATTCTCGTTCTGAGGTTCGACCGTCTTACTTGGCGATTGCCGTGCTCCTGCGCTCACGGATTACGGTTACCCGAATCTGACCCGGGTATTCCATATCCTGCTCGATGCGCTTTGCAATATCATTGGCAATCATGTCGGCCTTTAGGTCATCAATACGTTCCGGCTCAATCATCACCCTGAGCTCTCTGCCGGCCTGGATAGCATAGGTCTTGGTAACGCCATCGAATGAGGTTGCGATTTCTTCGAGCTGCTGCAGACGTTTGATGTAGTTTTCGAGCGACTCTCTGCGGGCACCCGGACGGGCACCGCTGATACTGTCAGCAGCCTGCACCAGAACGGCGATTGGCGACTCCATCTCGATATCGTCGTGGTGGGCTCCAACAGCGTTCACCACCAGCGGGTGTTCCTTGTATTTGCGGGTAAGTTCCATGCCAAGCAGGGCGTGCGGGCCTTCAAGATCTCTGTCGATGGTTTTACCAATGTCATGCAACAAGCCTGCCCGCTTAGCCAGATTCACATCCAAACCAAGTTCGTTGGCCATAATACCGCACAGGAAGCCAACTTCAATGCTGTGTGCCAGCAGGTTTTGTCCGTAGCTCGACCGATACCTCATCCGTCCGATATACCTGACCATTTCCGGGTGGATATTGTGGATACCCAGTTCCATCAGGGCTCCCTCGCCAACGCGGACAATTTCTTCTTCCAGCTCCTTGGTAACTTTTTCTACTACCTCTTCGATCCGTGCCGGGTGGATACGTCCATCGCTCATCAGCCGTTCCAGGGCAACGCGGGCTACTTCGCGTCGGAACGCATCAAATCCGCTAATGACCACGGCTTCCGGCGTATCGTCAATAATCAGATCGATCCCCGTGGCTGCTTCGAAGGCGCGGATGTTCCGCCCTTCTTTTCCGATAATCCGCCCCTTCATTTCATCGTTCTGAATATTGACAACCGAAACGGTGCTTTCTACCGAGTGATCGCTGGCCGTACGCTGGATAGCCTGGAGGACAATGCGCTGTGCTTCCTTGCGGGCATTTTGTTTTGCTTCATCGCGGATATCTTTTACAAGCTGGGCGCCTTCCGCCTTTGCTTCGTTCACCATGTTGTCGATCAGGAATTTCTTGGCATCGTCCTTTGTCATCCCTGTTATTCGTTCCAGTCGAATATTCTGCTCATCGTAGAGGGCATCGATCTCTTTGAGTTTCTTTTCGCCTGCAGCCATTCGTTTTTGGACTTCGGCATCCTGCTGAGCGATTTGTTTTTCCTTCTTTGCAATCGTCTCGTACTTATCGGCTACTGCTTCTTCGCGTTTGCGCAGTTCTTTTTCCTGATGACGAATTTTGGATTCGCGTGAATCGCGTTCTGACTCTGCCTTGCGACGTTCCTGTGCAATTTCTTCCTTGGCCTCGAGTAGTTTTTCTTTCTTGATTGCATTCGCCTCTTTTTCGGCGCCTGCCAAAAGCCCCTTTACCTTGTCTTCGGCTTCAGCCAGTGTTTTTGCGGCTGCCTTCCTGCCTATTAAAAATGTGACAAAAAAACCAATGACTGCGGCACCTGCCACAATCAGTGTACCTTGCATTACCGGGTCCATGTAGTCTCCTAAAAAATAGAAGCCGCATCCTACCGCCACGGGCCAAGCCCGTTATCGGTTACCAAAAGAACCTCTTTCTCCGCACAGTGGGTGCCATCCTTGCCACCGCTGACTTCCACTGAACAGGTGTATAGTTACCTATACCGCTGCAGCTTTTGCCACAACCCTGTTCCCTCGTAAAAGGGTGAGGCCTGTCATTGGCAACGAGAGCCTGGCTCCCTGGATGAAAAAATTGTATGGTTCTTTTTCAAGCGTGCGACGAGCAGCAAGATGCGGCAAGCATCTCTGAAATCTCGATACGCCAAAAGTCCGGCAGAATTACCGCAAAACGAAGATGTGTATGCGTTAGGTAAGGGGCTGATGCCAGGCGCGCTCCAAGAGTTCCGTCATTTTACCAAGCTCTGTCGTCAGGTAGGCAATATCTGCCGCCCGTCCCTCCTCTGCCTGGATACATCGCTCGGCCAGGTTTAGTGCCGTCAGGAGCGACAAGGTTTGTGCCCCCTGGTCCTTCGCTGCCTGCTGCAATGACTGTAACTGGAGATTAACTTCACGCACTGACTTTTTTACTGTCTCTTCGTTATCTCCCCGAAGAGTCAGGTCTTTTCCACCTAAAGTAACTCTGATCGACTTTGTCATATGTCGGCTTCAGTGTTCGTCTGATTAATAATTACGTCTAAAACTACGAAAGTTCTATCAATTTTTCGATTTCGTCGGCTATTTGTTCAAGGCGCACTGCCACTGCTTCGGTCACCTCTGCACTGTTAGCTGCAAGTTCTGCAACGTGTCCTCCAAACATATCAAGCTGACTACGGAGTCCGTTCTGCAAACCGGCAAGCTGGGCGTTATTGGCTTGCAGGAGTGCCTGCTGCGCTTGTTTAAGCTGTTCCTCCAGATCTGCGATTCGCTTTTCAGATTCAGGGCTGGCCATGTTCGCCGAGGCAATCTTTTCCAGCTCTGTGCACCGTGCCTGGAGCTGCTCCACGAACTGTGCGCGTTCCTCGAGGTCTGCAATCAACCGTGCAACATGTCCGGAGTTGGCTGCTTTCTCCTGAAGGGAGTGCTTACTTTCCTGGAGCTGCTCATGTGTATTCTGGAGTTGCTCACGCAACTGATCGCGCTCTCCAACAACTGTGGTGTACAGTTCCTCAAGTTCGGTTAGTCTGGTACCATCGTGGTTATCGCCGGCAGGTGAATGGTCCTGGCTCAGCCCGGCATTGATACGCTCCAGTTCTTCGATCCTCTGCAGGAATCCGTCAATCTTACCTTGCAAGTCGGCCTCGCTGTGACGCAGCACATCGATCTGGGTTTGCAGGATGGTGTTTTCCTGACGCAGGGTGACGATGATTTCGGCACCATTGCGGATGGCGTCCCACAAACTATTAACAACACTCATTAACTCCGGTGCCGGTTCAGGTGCAGGTTCAACTACCTGAATGCTTGGGGAAAACTGAGATTCCTCCTTGATGTCTTTCCGTACTGTTGTTTCGGCATTAACAGGTCTCAATGTGGGGCCTCCCTGATCTCAGAAACCAACAAAAAATGTTTACTATCCACGAATACTGGCTCCGAACGTAGATGTTACCGACTGAATGATCCGTGATACAGCATCATCAACTTCGGAATCTACGAGTGTGCGACTGGTATCACCAAAGCGCAGGGCAACGCCGACGCTTTTCTTGTTTGCACCAAGCCGTTGTTCGTTACGATAGATGTCAAAAACTAACCCGCCAAGATACGAATCTCCCGCCACTTTCGCTATGACGTCGAGGATACTCTGTGATAAAATCTGCTCGTCAACGGTGAAGGCTACGTCGCGTCGGACTGTTGGGAAGGGGCTTACGGGATGGTAGTGTTTAGGGGCCTGCAGCACTGCGTCAACCACCTGCATGTTTAATTCTGCTACAGCCACGGTTGCGTCAATATCATACCGCGCAACCGCATCGGCCGGGAGCAGGAAGGCCTTCCCAACCATCAAATCCTGAGTGTACAGGGTATAGGAAATTGCCAGCTCATGATCGGTACTGTAAAACCCGTGGTTTTGTACAGCCTCTTCAGCTACCGTTGGCGTAACGCTCCTGCCCAGGAGTGTCTCGATATAGCCCAGGACATCAAACACATCCATCTCCTGCTGAGCTCTGCTCCAGTGTTCTTCGGTTGAACCGCATACAGCAAGCGCAAGCCTCTCCTGCTGAAGAATACCGAACTCGGCATTCGGATGTAGTGAGAATACATTGCCGAGCTCAAACATGCGCAGGGTCTGGGCACCATGGTTTCGGTTATAGGCAATGTTGCGCAGCAAACCCGGTACAAGTGATGTTCGCAGTGCCGAATATTCCGCTCCGAGCGCATTGCGTAGCATAACATGTTCCGACCGGGGCTGTTGCCGTGGGTCAACCAACACGCCGTTTAACGCTTCGTTAAACCCAAGCCCCTTGAGGAGCAAACGCACCTCGCGACGACGGGCTTGTCCAACACTGCCACCGGGTGCCGCCACGCTGGCAGGCAGATCGGGCTGACCAAACGGCACCGTTGCCGTAGTTGCTTCGGGTATTTTGTCAACACCATACAGACGCATCACCTCTTCAGCAATATCGGCTTCAATTGTGATATCGGCGCGCCAGTGCGGTGCCAACACCGTGCACGCTTCGGGCATCTCTGAGAGCACCGTACAGCCTACAGCCTTAACAATCGTTAGTATCGTCTCATCGGGAACACCGGTTCCCAGGATATCGCGAATCCGCTGATACCGTACAGTTATCGGTGTACGTTTATCCGTCAGGCTGTTCGCAACCACAACGCCGGCATTGGTACCGCCACCGTACTCCAGAATCAACAACGCTGCCTTACGAAGCGCCGGCAGCACGCCGTTAGGGTTGACGCCTCGTTCAAACCTGTAGCTGGCGTCGGTACTGAGAGCCAGACTCCGTGCGGTTTTGCGTACAGATTGTGGACTAAACCAGGCGCTTTCGATGCAGACATCCGTCGTTGCATCCGAAATCTCACTATTCTGTCCGCCCATCACACCGGCCACTGCAACCGGCTTTTCGGCATCGCAAATCAGTATTGTCCCCGGTTGAATTTCACGTTGTTTACCATCCAGGGTAACGAATGGTTCAACAGTATCAGTGGTGCGAACGACTATCGTAGGCGCGCCGTTCTGCGCAGCCAGTTTTGCAGTATCGAATGCATGCAGGGGTTGTCCGGACTCCATATTCACATAATTCGTCACATCCACAATCAGGTTTTTCGGACGCAGACCCGCCGCTTTCAGTCGCCGTTGCATCCACGCCGGCGACGTCCCATTACGGACTCCGGTAAGGCGCTGAATCGCATACAGTGGCACAACCTCGGCATTGAGCACCTCCACGCGGACATCACCGTTGGGAGATTGTCCATCTCCGTCATCACTATCAAACAAATTTACATTTCGTGTTATACCACCGTGCACGCATCCATAGGCATACAGATCGCGGGCAACGCCCACGTGACTCAGGCAGTCTGCTCTGTTAGGAGTAATTGCCACATCGTACACAGTACTCAGCCCCAGTGCCTCTGCAGCAGGCATCCCCGGTACCAAAGCCCCCTCACATTCATACATATTTTTACCCGGTCCACCCAGCACCATAATACCATCTGACTCATCCGACAGATTCAGCTCGTCAGCCGAGCAAATCATACCATTGCTTTCCACACCGCGCAGCATTCGTTTTGCAATTGTAAAGTTTCCATTCGGCACCACTGCCCCATCCAGGGCAACCACCACCAACTGGTCCTGTTGTACATTCTGCGCTCCGCACACAATTGTGCGCAGTTCCGGTTCACCCGCGTCAACACTGCACACATGCAGCTTATCCGCCTTTGGATGTTTTAAGCATTCAGTCACACGTCCCACCACGAACCGCTGCAACATTCGTTCCGGAGCCGACACCTCTTCCACCTCCAGACCAATACCTGTAAGCACTTCTGCAACAGTATCTGCCGACCAGCGTTCCGGATCGACGCTTATGAACTCCATCAACCAATCATGAACTATTTTCATTTAGGGAACCGTGTTTGAAAAAGAAAATGCAAAAATACTGCCCCTCTGCCGGCCCCACCCCCTGGCCCCCGGCCCCACCCCCTGGCCCCCTCCCCATACGCGCAAGCCGGCCCCACCCCCCGGCCCCCTCCCCAAACGCGCACGCGCGTTTAGGGAGGGGGAGGGGGGACATGTCACGTTTTATACTTATGATACCACTAACGTGGCATGAGTCATTTTAAACACAATTCCAGGCCGGTGGTTTTTAAGTGGGCGCGTATGCTAAGGAATCGGCAGACGGAGGCTGAGACAATTCTTTGGGAACGGTTGCGGGATAAGAAACTGGGTAACTTAAAATTTCGCCGACAGCACGTGATACTAAATAAAATTGTCGACTTCTATTGTTATTCAGCAAAGCTCATCATTGAAATTGATGGTGATATTCACCGCACTCCCGAACAGGAGCAAAGGGCGAGACTCGCAGTTTGAAGCTGCAGGATTTCGTACGCTCCGTTTTAGCAATGAAGATGTGATCAGCAATATCGACGTTGTATGTAAAAAGATCCACCTGGCTGCCACTCTTCCGAACGTTCCTCTCTAAGGCGAATCTCCCCCCCTCCCTAAAGCCCGCAGGGCTTTAGGGAGGGGGCCGGGGCCGGGGTCATTTTGCCATGTCCGCAGAAACCCGTATCTTTGAAGTCCTATCGCGGGGTGGAGCAATTGGTAGCTCGTCGGGCTCATAACCCGAAGGTTGTAGGTTCAAGTCCTGCCCCCGCTACAAACCCTGACCCGTACAGTAGAATGCGGGTCTTTTTTTTTACGGAAGGGGGCTGAGGTTTAACGGTGTATTCGCCCATTCTGCCGACAATGCCTCGGCTTGCTGTAAGACAGTTTGTGGACTGGTCCTGAAAAAGTGGATACAACGGAAATGGCAAGATCTTGTCGGTGACACGCGTTATGGTAGCTACCGAGGCCTCCAGGCCATAGATATCCATCAGGTGATCACGGATGTCACCGTAGCTAGCGCCACGCGCATACAGGGCGATGATCTGCTTGTCTGGGTCCACACCAAGTGTTCGCTCACGCTTGGGCAAAATCTGCGGTTGGAACGTGCCTGCGCGGTCGTGCGACGCCTTTCGGAACCTCCCCCATGTCCGTGTTCACGCTCTTGGTTTTGCGTCCATTGCGCCGGTTTGACTGTGTCGACTGTTCGCTTTCCGATTCTCAATGGGCATCGGGTTCGCCGTCTAGTGCCTCCTCGACAAATTCTTTACGTAGTGGCGTTCGTACGCCATCACGACCGAAGAAAGAATCTCCTGCTTTAAGCCGTTGGGCTGCCTGCTTCTTAAATGACTCGACGTCAAATGTGCTGGTGTTCATGGTTGGTGCTCCGTACGCTTGGTAAAGGTAACGCCATTCACACACTTTTTGAAACAGTCTCGTTCCGTGATTGCTATCCAGTCTTTTAGGGGGTTAATATAATCTTATCTTTTGCCTTATCCTGAGATCCATCTTTTATCCCGATTATTCCACATGCAACAAGAGTGCATACTATATAAGTAGTCAAGAAGAATTTAAATATATTGTTGACGTGATTTTTCATGACAGGTGATTTAAGTTGTTTAATCAATTTGTAATTCCATTTGACAGGTTTGCGTAGCAACAGCCAAATAGTCGTCAGTTGATTTTGATACTAGCCTATTCTCGCATTATCTATTAAAGGATGACTTATTTTTTATAAATATGCAAAAGTATATTTGTGTTCGGTAGTCTTGCAGATCTTCGTTTGGAGTCTCACCAATTCATCTATTTTTGACTAAGAAGGTGGGGGTGATATTCGGGTATTACAACTTCATAAACGGTAAGTTGGCAGAAAATCGCAATTACATCCTCACGTTAACAGCTTATGAATTTTTTTGCATACATCAACTCTAAGGAGCAAAAATGGCGAAATTGATTCTGTACGTGATTTTTATTGTTTCTCCTGCCTGTTGCCTATGGTCACAGACGCAGAAACTACAGAAGCTTGAAGTTGAAGAACTGTTAATCAAGAGCCCAAACGGAAAAGGATATATCAAGATAGGGTTCAGTGAGCAGTCGGAGCCTAGCATAGCGATTTATGATAAAGATTCTGTCTTACGATATTATTTGTATTGTAATGACACAGTAACATTTTCCGCTTTGAATGCCCCGAACCATAATTACACCATAATGCACGCAAGTGATGATTGGGTTGGTGTTTTCGTATCAGACGAACTGAGAGAGTCTATTGACTTAGGTATCAGGGTATACCCCGATAGTACACAGACAAAGGCAACACCGTATTTTAAAATGGAGGCAGCAGACTCGTCAGACTCCTTTACTTATTCATCAAGACTTATTGGCGGTACATACCGTGAGACTTTTTACATGAATAACTTGCCAGACTATCCAATTGCAGGCCGGGAGTTTAATCCTTTTTTTCAACAACTGGTAATGGGAGGCCTGAACCCGGCCTAATTCGAGGTACGAAAGTTTAAGTACAACATACTGATCGATTGCGTTGATACCAATCGGCTTCGAATTGCACGGGCGAGAGTCCACCGATTGACGTGTGTCTGCGGCGTTGGTTG